>JGI24502J29692_10001006_pt1 | contig 14971 bp, 16 predicted proteins | sample BioPla3RNA1_FD_29692 | JGI IMG/M metagenome (IMG submission 29692)
CTATGGACTTTGAGCAGATCAAAGAGTTAATCTCGCTGGTCAATTCCACCGATATTACCAATTTCGAGATAGAGCAAAACGATTTTCGCCTGTGCATAGGCAAGGAGCGAGTAGAGATTAGGCAAGCGACCCTTCCAGTCAGTGCTGCACCCGCGCCTGAAGCGCCGGCCACAGAGGAAAGGGGCCATGGCTTTGTGGAGATTACCGCTCCCATGGTCGGCACATTCTACAGAGCGCCGGCCCCGGATGAACCCCCCTATATTCAGACAGGGGAGATGATTTCACCAGGTCAAGTTCTCTTTATCATTGAGGCTATGAAGATGATGAACGAAATTGAGGCCGAGATCAAGGGAGTTGTCAAGGAAATTCTGGTGGAAAACGGCGAACCCGTGGAATACGGGCAGCCGCTTATACTCATTGACCCCACGAACTAGGAGGTGCTATCTTGCGCAGAATACTCATTGCCAACCGGGGAGAGATAGCACTCCGGATTATTCGTGCCTGTCGTGAGCTCGATATGGAAACCATCGCCATTTATTCGGAAGCGGATCGGGAGTCTCTCCATGTGAAATGGGCCGATTTTGCGGTCTGTGTGGGTCCTGCAGCTTCGTCCAAGAGCTACTTAAATGCCCAGAATATTCTGGCCGCTGCCCTGTCCCATGGGGCCGACGGGATTCATCCCGGCTATGGTTACCTGAGCGAGAGCGCCCTCTTCGCGGAAATGTGTGAGGCCCATAACCTAATCTTCATCGGACCCACCGCAGGGAACATTGAGTTTCTTGGGGATAAGTCCCGGGCGAAAGCGACCATGCAGAAAGCGGGGGTACCCGTTGTGCCCGGCAGTGAAGGCGCCGTCTTGGACGAGGCCAGCCTTATTGCGATTGCGGAGGAGATCGGCTACCCTGTGATGATCAAAGCCAGTGCTGGAGGGGGAGGCAAGGGCATGCGTCTGGCCAGGGATCGCCGGGAGTTACTGCAAGGCTATCATACGGCGAGGGCGGAAGCTTCGGCCGCCTTCGATAATGATCAGGTGTATCTGGAGAAGTTGATCGAGGCACCTCGCCATATCGAAATCCAGCTGTTGGGGGACACTTTTGGAAATATTGTCCATTTCGGGGAAAGAGAGTGTTCCTTGCAGCGTCGCCACCAGAAACTGCTGGAGGAATGCCCCTCTGCTGTGGTCAGCGAGGCTTTGCGGGCGGAAATGGGAAGAGCCGCGGTCTTGGGGGCGAAAGCTGTAAATTACTGTAATGCGGGGACCATGGAGTTCTTGCTCGATGCCTCGGGTAACTTCTACTTCATGGAGATGAACACCCGTATCCAGGTGGAGCATCCCGTAACCGAAATGGTCTATGGGATCGATTTGATCAAAGAGCAAATCCGCATCGCCCAAGGGCAGCGTCTTGGCTATGACCAAGGGGACATTGTTCCCCGGGGGCATGCCATTGAATGCAGAATTAATGCTGAAGAGGTTCGTGCCAACTCGCGCCCCTCTCCTGGGGTGATTGAGAAACTGATCGTCCCGGGGGGATACGGCATTCGCTGGGATAGTCATGCCTATCAAGGATATTCAATTTCGCCTTTTTACGATTCCATGTTTGCGAAGCTGATCGCCTGGGGTGCGGATCGAACTGCAGCTATAGAGACCATGCAGCGAGCCCTCGATGAGCTAACGGTGGAGGGCATCCAGACCTCAATTCCTTTTCACCGGGCCATCCTCCGGGACTTGAGGTTTCGCCAAGGACGTTTTTCCACAGACTTTATCCAGCTGTGGCTGGAGGAAACCGAATTGTCGAAGCAGGAATAGTTTGGTATAATATCGCCAGGAGGTGTCGGAAGATGTCGGAAAACGAAGGTCGCCGCGAGTTAGGTGAATTGAAGATCGCCAACGATGTTGTGGGGATTATTGCAGGTTTGGCCACCGTCGAGGTACCAGGAGTGGCTGGGATGAGCGGCGGTATTGCAGGCGGTATCGCTGAGATGCTTGGACACCGCAATTTGTCGAAGGGTGTCAAGGTCGAGGTCGGAGAACACGAATGCGTCGTTGATCTTTATGTCATCATCGAATATGGCTACAGTATCCCTGAAGTGGCCGGACAGATCCAAGAGAATGTGAAACGGACGATTGAAGTGATGACAGGACTTGACGTGACGGAAGTCAATCTCCACGTCTTAGGCGTGCAGTTCCCGCAGGAGAAGAAGAGTGAAGAGGCGCCGGCTCCGGCCCCCCGGGGGAAGTAGTATGAAACTCCTCGATCGTATTCTGCTGGGGATCTGCGCTGTGGTCCTGGCCCTCTTTGCTGGGCTCTTGCTAGCAACAATGTGGGGCAGCACCTTTGTTGTCAACTGGCTTTTGTCATCGAACGTGTTGCTTGAGGGCGGCATTGCTGTGGTCATTCTAGTCCTTTTAGCCGTCTATCTGGTGATTCTGGTGACCCGATTCGATACGAAACGTTACATTGTCTATCCCAGGGAACTGGGGGAAGTGAAGATCAGCACCGAATGCGTGGAAAGCCTGATAGTGGAAGCTGCTGGACAGATTGCCGGCGTGGAGCAAGTCAAGGCTGTGTTTACCGACGTGGTGGAGCCTAAAGTGGCCCTCAAAGTCTTGGTTTACCCTGATTACAACCTCTCCCAGTTGTCTGAGGAGCTGCAGGAAAGCGTGAGGGCGTATGTGGAGAAAACCGTCGGGATTGTTATCCTGCAAATTGAGGTGTCCGTGGTGGGGATCGGCAAGAAGGCCAAAGAGGCGGACATCGGTCAGGATCATGTGGACTAGAGGGGTGTGGGTGTGGGTATGAAGGAGAAGTTCTTGGCAATACTCAGTACTCATTTTGGAAAAATCTTTGGAGCCATCATGGGCCTTGTGATCAGCTGGATCATCATCGCATTTGGCGTTCTCAAAGGATTATTTGTACTGCTATGTGTGGCCGTTGGGTTCTATCTGGGTTCCTATCTGGATTCGCCAGGGGAAGGCCGGAGCTTGATCAGCCGGTTTATGAGGTGATTTTGTTTGAGTAGACGATTGGCAAGGCAGATCGCGTTTCAAACGCTCTTTGAAATTGATTTAGCCAAGAGTGATGTAGAGTTGGCACTGCAGCGCAGGTTGGAGGGGGAGGCTTTGAGCCCCGACAACCAGGATTATGTGCAAAGGGTGGTGCGGGGTGTGAATCGGGAGATCGCCGCCCTAGACGCCCAAATTGGCGCCATTTCCAAGGCATGGGAGGTCCATCGCCTTGGTTATACGGATCGCAATATCTTGCGCCTGGCCATTTTCGAGATCGTGTTCATGGACGATATTCCGGCCGGGGTTACGGTCAACGAGGCGGTGGAGTTAGCCAAAGAGTTTGGCGACGATGAATCTCCCCGCTTCGTCAATGGGCTTTTGGGCACCGTGGTTCGGGACGGCGGTTTTCGATGAAGGTGTTTCTCGGCGTTGATACGAGCAGTTATACGACATCCCTGTGTTTGCTGGGCGAAGATGGACAGATCAAAGCTGACAAACGCAAGGTGTTGGAGGTGGCTTCTGGTTCGCGAGGTTTGCGTCAATCGGAAGCCTTGTTTTACCATATGCAAAACCTGCCATGGCTCTCCTCCCAGCTTGCTCCGTTCTTGGCAGATCATGAGCTTGTCTCCATTGGTGTGTCGGTCAAACCGCGTCCCCAGGAAGACTCTTACTTACCTGTTTTTTTAGCGGGTTCCAGTCTAGCAGAATGTCTCGCCAGTTTTCTAGGCATACCTTGTCATCCGCTCACTCACCAAGAGACCCATATTTGGGGCGGGATAGGAAGCGCTGGAGGACCCACAGCGTCGCGTTTTTTGGCCATTCATCTCTCTGGGGGAACCACTGAATTAACCTTGGTGGAACGTGAGGAGAAAAGCCCAAGGCTCAAGATCGAGCTATTGGGGGCCACCTTAGATCTGCATGCGGGGCAGCTCGTGGATCGACTGGGCGTCAAACTCGGACTGCCATTTCCCGCCGGACCCGCCCTAGAGGAGTTAGCCGGCTTGACCGCCGACACCGCTCCCGTGCCCACGTATCATCGGGACGGGATGGTGAGTTTCTCCGGTCCCCTGACTGCTTTGGAAAAGTTTGTGGGCCAAGTCCCGCCTGCAGTTTGTGCCCGATCCTGTTTTCTGAGCATTAGCCGGACCTTGGCCAAGTGGATTGGCTGGGCCGAGCAAGCGACACCCTGCCGGGAGCTCCTCCTCGTGGGAGGAGTGGCCTCCAATGGTCTGATCCGGGCGGATTTGCAGAAGAGACTGCCCACTTGGAAGCTCTATTTCGCGGCACCGGGCCTAAGCGTTGACAATGCCTACGGAGCAGCCTATTACAGTGCTCTCGTGTGGAAAGGAGATGGTGGCCCTGCATCCGCTCTCCGTGAGTGAATTAACGAACCAAATTAAAGCGGCCCTGACCCAGCCTGCGCTGCAAAGTGTGGCTGTACAGGGTGAAGTATCCAACTTCCTGCATCACCGTTCCGGGCACATGTATTTCTCCCTGAAGGATACCCACAGCCGGATCAAAGCAGTGATGTTTCGGGGACGGAACCAGCGCCTCAGCTTCACTCCCAAAAACGGAGATACCCTCATTGCCCTGGGCTCTGTGGGCGTTTACGAGCCGAATGGGGAATACCAGCTCTATGTAGATATGCTCTTTCCCCAGGGTATTGGAGATTTGCATCTGGCCTTTGAAGACCTGAAGGCCAAGCTAGAGGCGGAAGGTCTCTTTGATCCGGGGCGCAAGCGTTCGCTGCCCCTGCTTCCCCGGCGAGTGGGTGTGATCACATCTCCCTCAGGTGCAGCCCTGCGCGATATCCTTCATGTTCTCCGCAGGCGGCATCCTGGTGTGAATGTCCTTCTCTTTCCCGCACTGGTGCAGGGGGAAGAGGCGCCAGAGAGCCTGGTGCGGGCGCTATCTTTGGCCCAAAATACGGATGTCGATGTACTCATTATCGGTCGGGGAGGAGGCTCCTTTGAAGAACTGGCCGCGTTCAATGATGAGGGGCTGGCTAGAGCTATTGCCCAATCAGATATCCCGGTTGTTTCCGCCTGCGGCCACGAGACGGATTTCACTCTTGCAGATTTCGTGGCGGATTGCAGAGCTCCCACCCCTTCCGCCGCGGCCGAGCTTGTGGTTCCTCTGCGGGAGGAGTTGCTGGCTGCGGTAACATCAATGCGAAACCGCATGGTGAGCGCCTTAAGGCGTCGCATAGAATCGGAACGGCGCTATCTAGGACAATTGCAGCATAGTCCCGTATTGGCGAGGCCAGAACACATGTTCCGCCAGCGTCGGCAACGGCTGGATGAACTGTGGACAAGCCTGGGACGTTTCCAGCGCAGTGCCCTCGTCTTGAGACGGGGAAAACTCGCAGCCGCAGTGGGCAAGCTTGAATCGCTCAGTCCACTGAACACGTTGGCTAGAGGATACTCTGTTTGCCAAAATGAACGAGGGGAGATTGTACGCCAGGCGAAACAGGTTAGCCTAGGTGAGCTAGTCTATCTGACCTTACAGGAGGGATCGCTCTCCTGTCTTGTAGAGGAGAGAAAACCATGAGTGAACTGAAGTTTGAAGCAGCTCTAGCCCGTCTAGAAGAGATCGTGCGCAGCCTCGAACAGGGTGATGCCGAGCTTGATGAGGGACTGGTGCTCTTTGAAGAAGGTGTGAAACTGGCTCGATTCTGCAACGAACAGCTCGATCAAGCGGAAGCCAAGATTGAAATCATGATCGATCAAGGTTTGATCGAACCATTTGAGGTGAAGGAATCGTGAAGGATTGGATCAGCGAAGTGGAGGCCATTTTGGATCAAGCCTTGCCCTCAGCGGAGACTGTGCCTGAGCTTCTGCACGAGGCGATGCGCTATTCCACTTTAGGCGGAGGCAAACGTCTGCGAGCGCTTTTGACCATGGCTGCCTGTGTTGCTGTGGGCGGAAACAGGGAGGATACGGCCGCTCTAGTCGCGGCAGTGGAGATGGTGCACGCCTATTCCTTGATCCATGATGACCTGCCTTGTATGGATGATGATCACCTGCGCAGGGGAAAACCCACCAACCATATTGTCTATGGTGAAGCTAACGCGGTGCTGGCCGGCGATGCTCTGCTCACAGAGGCCTTTGCTGTTCTGGCCAAAATGCCGGAGACAATGGGCATTTCTGCGGAGACTACAGCCTTGGTCATCTCGGAATTGGCCCAGGGAGCCGGTTCCCGGGGCATGGTGGGGGGCCAGGTCATGGATATTGCAGGGGAAGGCCAGGATCTGGACTCCGAAACTCTGCGCACAATTCACGACCACAAAACCGGTGCACTGATTCGAGCAGCCCTGAGAGGCGGAGCCCTACTCGGCGGAGCCCATCCGGAGCAGCTAGAGCAAATCACCCGTTATGCCCAGGGTTTTGGCTTGGCCTTCCAGATTACCGATGACATCCTGGACGAGGTAGGCCAGACCGAACAGCTTGGTAAGACGACTAAGAGTGATCAGCGTTTAGGTAAACAAACCTACCCCAGACTCTATGGACTGGAGGGCGCCAAGGAAATGGCCCGCCTCTGCGTGGAGGAATGCCACAGTGCGCTCCAGGACTTCTCCCAAGACGCAGACTACCTGCGGGAGCTGGCCACCTTTATCCTCCAGCGCGACCATTAGCTTACTTGCACGCAAAGAGAAAGCTGTGTTATAATTGAATCAACCTAAAGGTGAATGGCGCAGTATTCTAGTCATCAACCTAATTCTTGAAAGCGGACCTAAAAAGCCGTTGAGGGCACATCGATGAAGTCTTTGGTGGTGGCTTCCGACGCCCAGTCGGGGGTTGCTGCTGAGGGTTAAGGTTAGAGGGCGATCTGCAAGGGCATGCAGGCGTTGACCCTCTTTCCACGGAGACCCATGACTGTGGAAACATGGAGAACGTGTTTCTACGGCTTGGGATTAAACCTGCACGCGATACGTATTCTCAGCTTGGTCGTACATCAGTGTTGGGTGCAGCGTAGCCTGTCTTGCGTGGTGATCGGGGGATAGCGGTTATGGGTAAGGTTCTCCGGCCAGAGAACACTGCCCGTCGCAGCAGCGAAACACCCTTGAAACCTTCACTGCAAAAGAGACTAGAGAATTTGGATTCGATGCCGAGGAAAACTCCTAGACTGTTTCTCTTGGAGAAGGTGGAATGGGGATTACGGTGTGGTCTAAGTGGTAATCCAGCCTCTGCTATGGTGACAAGCGAAAAGATCGGAAAGGGGAAACCGCCAGTCGCGGTGACGGGCTGGAAGATCTTTGGGAAAACCTGCTGGACCTAAGCCACAATCTTTACTCATTTCACTGCCATTCACCTTAGTGTTACAACATAGGAGTATTGCCAAGGAGCGCTCATGAGGATCCGTTGGAAGAAAGTACTTACATTAACGCTAACCACATTTTTGGTGTCCTTAGCTTTTAATCTGGGTAGTAACAGCGTATTGTCGTTTGTGCCATTGACATTAAGCTTAGTGTTACTACTTTTTATTATCCTTTTGGGCGTGGTCTTCGATATTGTGGGAGTAGCGGCCACTGCGGGCGAAGAGGCCCCTTTTCATGCCATGGCATCCAACCGTTTACGCGGTGCCAAACAAGCAATCTGGCTGGTTCGTAATGCTGACTCTGTCTCCACCTTCTGCAATGATCTCATCGGAGATGTGGCCGGGACTCTAAGCGGAGCGGTGGGTGTAGCCATTGTGCTCAATTTGGATCGTCTCTCGGCAGGACTTGGAGGGACGCTGGCCAATACATTTGTCGTGGCATTAATTGCTGCTCTAACCGTAGGAGGAAAATCACTGGGAAAAAACTTTGCCATCTCCAAGTCGACAACCATTCTGACCATCGCAGGACGCCTGCTTTATTCACTGGGACGAATCGGAATTCGCTTTGATGCAAAGACGGCAAAAACAAGAAGAGGTAAGAACAATGGGTAGNAAGGGTTGGCTGGATCGGGTGAATTCGCCGGAAGACCTCAAAAAACTCGATTTGCATGCGCTGGAACTTCTGGCCGAGGAAATTCGCTCTCATATCATTTCTACCGTGGAACGTACAGGTGGTCACCTCGGCGCAAACTTGGGTGTTGTGGAATTGACTCTGGCTCTACATACGGTACTCTCTGCGCCCCGGGACAAAATCATCTGGGACGTAGGTCATCAGTGTTATCCCCACAAGTTGATCACCGGTCGCAAAGATCGCTTCCACACGCTCCGTCAATGGGGCGGGATCTCAGGGTTTCCCCATCCTGAGGAGAGCGAGTATGATCATTTTGGGGTAGGACATAGTTCTACCTCTATTTCTGCTGCCGCGGGCATGGCCATTGCCCGGGATCTGGCGGGCCAAGATCACAAAATCGTGGCCGTGATCGGTGATGGGGCTCTCACAGGGGGAATGGCCTTTGAAGCCCTCTGTCACATCGGCTCTCTGGGGAAAGATATCGTGGTGATCCTGAACGACAATGAAATGTCCATCACCAATAATGTGGGTGCCCTGAGCGATTATCTAGGACGCATTCGCTCGGATCGGAGATTGTACAAGGCCAGGGAGGACCTCTCTCTCTTGCTGCGCCGTATACCCCTTGTGGGCAAGCCGCTTTCGCAAGTGGCACATAAATTCAAAAGCACCTTAAAGAATATGCTTCCAGGCCAGCTTTTTGAGGATCTAGGCTTTGCCTACTTAGGACCCTTTGACGGGCACAATATTCCCCGCCTGCAAAGGGCCTTGCGAGCGGCAATTGCCCGGGGAGGACCTGTGCTCCTCCATGTCTACACCCAAAAAGGGCGGGGACATGCCTTAGCGGAGGAGAATCCCGAGCGCTACCACGGCGTAGGGCCTCTGCAGGTTGTGAACAAACGAAAAACCCTCTCCTATAGCGAAACATTCGGAAAATCGCTGGTAGCTCTGGCGGAGACCAATCCTAAGATTGTGGCTATCACAGCAGCCATGCCCGATGGAACGGGTCTCCATCACTTTGCTCGTCGTTTTCCCGACCGTTTCTTCGATGTGGGCATTGCGGAGCAGCATGCTCTGACTTTGGCTGGAGGTATGGCCAAGGAAGGATTGCGCCCAGTGGTCGCCATCTATTCCACGTTTTTGCAGAGGGGATATGATCAGATTATCCATGATCTGGCCCTGCAAAAGCTCCCTGTAGTCATTGGTGTTGATCGGGCGGGTGTAGTAGGGGATGATGGTCCGACGCATCATGGTGTTTTTGACATCAGTTTTTTGAGGGCTGTGCCCAATTTGACGATCTTAGCACCCCGCACAGGTCATGAACTCCAAGCTATGCTGGAGTGGGCCTTAGCCCAATCCGGACCTGTGGCCATCCGCTATCCTCGGGGTGATGCGAGCAGGCATGGGTCCCAGGCGAGTTTCGATCCCCAGCGACCGATTGGGGCCGAGCTAGTCAAATCCGGCCGGGACCTCGTGATCTTTGCTGTGGGTCCCATGGCGGAGGTAGCCCTAGAGGCCGCGCGCCTAGCTGAGCCGGAGGTCAGCTGCGGGGTGGTCAGTGTCCGCTCCATCAAACCTTTGGACGCCAACACCTTGCTAAATCAGGCGAGAAGGACACAGTCCGTCTTGACCGTTGAGGATCATGTCCTCGCGGGGGGATTTGGCAGCAGCATTCTGGAACTCCTTCAAGGCGAAGGGATCAGGATCGAGCGCCTCGGCTATCCCGACACCTTTATCCCCCAGGGAGATCGGCATCATCTCCAGGAAGAATATGGACTCAGTGTTCAGCATGTACTGCAAACCATTCGAAAAGCGGCATCACTACGTCCGCTTCAGGCCGTGGCCAGAAAGGATCTGTAGCAGAATGCGCCTGGACCAGCTCTTAGTTACGCGGGGTCTGACCCCCTCTAGGCAGCGTGCCAAAGAACTGATTCTTCAGGGGCAGGTTCTGGTGGAAGGCCGCACCAATACAAAACCCGGCACCCGCCTTAGCCCTGATGCGGAGATATCCATCCAGGGTGTTCCCCTGGCCTATCCAAGCAGGGCCGGCCTGAAGCTGGAGAAAGCGCTGAAGGTCTTTCATATTGATGTAAAAGGTCGTTCCGCCTTGGATGTGGGGGCTTCCACAGGAGGTTTCACCAGCTGCTTGCTGCAAGCGGGGGCGAAGCTCGTGATTGCGGTGGATGTGGGTCAAGACCAATTGGCGCCGGGCCTGCGATCCGATCCGAGGGTGCATGTGTTGGAGAGGACGAACATCAGGGATTTGACCGGGGATCAACTGCCAGCTCCGGTTGATCTGGCCACGGTGGATGTGTCCTTCATCTCCTTGACTAAGGTGATGCCCGCGGTGCGCTCTCTACTGACAGACCAGGGCCAAGTGGTGGCTTTGGTGAAGCCGCAGTTTGAGACGGGGGGCGCAGGGCTAAGCAAGCACGGGGTCATCCTCAATCAAGATGTCCATCTGAAGTATCTTCCCCCCTTAATAGACCAATTGCAGGAAGACGATTTGGCCCTTGTGGGCTTTGATTACTCCCCCATCACCGGTGGGAGAGGCAACCTGGAATTCCTGGCCCACTTTCAAATGGGAACCCCAGCCGTGGATGCCGCCGAGAGGGTTCGCAGGACGATTTCTGCTGCGTGGAACCAATAGACAAGGAGGGAGAGGCGGAGCATGAAAATCGGGATAATACCGCATACGGGAAAGCCGGTTGCCATGAACCTCACGGAGGAACTAGTCGATTTCCTGGAGGGACGAGGCGTTGATTTTCAGATCATCACTGGCCCTACCCGGTCCAATGTCCGGGGTTTTGACATTATGATCGTCTTGGGAGGCGATGGCACCTTACTGAATGCCGCCCGTCTCACCAGCGAATGGCAGGTTCCGGTCTTTGGGGTTAACGTGGGCCATCTAGGCTTCTTAACCGAGGTGGAGACCGATGGGCTCTTTCCCGCCATGGATAAGCTGCTTTCAGGGGACTACCAATTGGAAGAGCGCATGCTGATCACTGCTTCCATTGAACGCGATGGTCAGGAGATTTCCAGTCACTTGGCCCTTAACGATTTTGTGATCACCCGGGGTACCTTTGCTCGCATCATCGATCTGAGCATTTTCGTGGATGAACAGCATGTCACGGACTACTGGGCCGATGGAGTGATCATCTCCACTCCCACAGGTTCCACCGCCTACTCCCTCAGCGCTGGCGGGCCCATTGTGGAACCCCTGTTGGAGTGTGTGTGCATTACTCCCATCTGCGCCCATTCCCTCGCCTCCAGGTCTGTTCTGACCCGGCCCGAGGCCCAGGTTTCGGTGCGGATTAACAATGCCATTGAGGCTGTGATGTTCACCATTGATGGTCAATATGGTTTTCCCCTCCAGACTGGCGATCAGGTGACCATGAATAAGGCGGGCAAACCGGCTCTGTTCGTGAAGATCAGCGGGAGAGGATTCTTCCAGGTCTTGCATAGCAGGCTTAAAATGCCGCAGACGTGGGGTGGTATCCATGAAGAATAAGAGACAGGCCAAGATCCTAGAGATTGTGGGGAGCAGAAATGTGGAGACCCAGGAAGAACTGCTGTCCCTGCTCCAATTGGAGGGTCATCATATTACGCAGGCTACCGTATCCCGGGACATCAACGAGTTGCGTTTGGTGAAAATCCCCAATGGTCAGGGGGGCTATAAATACTCGGTGCAAAGCAATGTCACCAAGGGAGACCTCCTACGCCGTGCCAAGAGGATTTTCGAGGACTATGTGCGCAGCGTAGATTTTAGCGGGACCTTGATTATGATCCGCACCTACCCAGGCGGGGCCCATGCGGTGGCGGCCATCATTGACGAGCTGGATTGGCCGGAAATGATCGGCAGTATTGCCGGTGATGATGCCATCTTAATCTTGACCCACGCTCAGGAGGAAAAACCCTTAAAACCAAGTGGTCCAACTGGAGAGCTCTTTACCAGAATTCAAGAACTGCTCAGGGGGTGAATGAGTGCTTAGGGACTTACAGATTCGCAATTTTGCCCTAATCGAGGAACTAGAATTATCTTTCTATTCTGGATTTAGTGTCTTAAGCGGAGAGACAGGCGCGGGCAAGTCTATTATCATTGACGCCCTCGGTCTGCTCCTGGGGGCCAGAGCGTCTCTGGAGATGATCCGCACTGGTGCGGAAAGCACTGTAATCACGGGGAGTTTTGATCCCAACGAGGGCGCCCTGGATCGGATGGACGAGTGGGGAATACCCCCCGATAGCGAACTTGTGATCACCCGGGAGATCAACGCCTCTGGACGCAACAAATGCTGGATCAACGGCCGCCTGGTCACAGTGGGTCAACTGGCAGAGTTGGGGCCGCATCTCGTGGATATTGTAGGGCAGCATGACAGCCAGAGCTTGCTTCATCCCCAGGGACACGCCGCTCTCTTGGACAGCTATGGAGGTGCAGAGCACCTGGCCTTGCTGGCCAAGGCCGACAAATTGGCGCGCCGATGGTCTGCCCTCCAAGGGGAGCTGGCCAAACTGCAGCGGGACGAGAGGGAGAGAAATCGCCGTATCGACCTCTTGACTTTTCAAGTGGACGAGATCAGTCAAGCGAAATTGGATCCCGGGGAAGATCAGCATTTGGAGCTGGAGCGGTCTCGTCTGACCAATCTCGACCGAATTCGCCAAGCTCTGCACTATGTCTTAGATCAAATGGGAGAGAACTATGACGATCGCACATCGCTGCTGGACAATCTGTCCTCCATGGAGGCTGAACTTCGCCGGGCCGCAACCCTCGACGCAAGCTTGGATCCATTAGTAGAGCGCTATGTCGAATTGTCCCTTGATTTCCACGACCTCTATGGCGAGTTCCGGGCCTACCTGGACGATCTTCCAGCGGATCCCGGACGCCTCCATGCCATTGAAGCGCGCCTGGATGTCCTGGACGGACTGAAACGCAAGTATGGCAGCACTGTAGAGGAGATCGAACTTTATCTGAGGCAAGCTGAATGGGAACTGGATCAGCTTCAAAACGCTACGGTTCGAGCAGGCGGAATCGAGGAAGAAAGCTGCGCTGTGCGTGACGAGTGGCAAGAAGCTGCGGCAGCGCTCACCAAAAGCCGCAAGCGCATAGCCGCGGAGCTGGAACGACAGATAGAGCAAGAACTGGGCGACTTATCCATGGCCGCGACCAAGTTTCAGGTGCTGTTTTCCCCCAACGATCCCCAAATCCCCCACTTGGGTGGTCAAGAAGGTCTGGAATTTATGATGGCCCCCAATGTGGGCGAGGAGTTAAAACCCTTGGCGAAAATTGCCTCAGGGGGGGAATTGTCCCGGGTGATGCTGGCCATCAAAGCGATCCTGATCGAAGCGGAACAGACACCGACCATCATCTTTGACGAAATCGATGCCGGAATCGGAGGACGGACTGCTGTGAATCTAGGCCAAAAGCTTAAGTCCCTCAGTTCTCTCAGGCAAGTCCTGTGCGTCACACACTTGCCCATTGTGGCCAGTTTTGGGGCCCACCACTATTCTGTGGAAAAGTGGTCACGAGACGAGCGCACATTGGTCAAGGCCACCTTGCTCCAAGGGGATCAGCGTATTTTAGAACTGACCCGCATGCTTGGGGGCTCCACCGATGAGCCTGTCACGTTTGAACATGCCCGGGAGCTGTTGAAAAGGACGGGTTCCATCTAGGATCACCGGTTAGGCTGGCAGCTAGTTCCTTCAATATCATCGCAGATCGCAGGGCAACCTACACCCATGAAGCAAATGAGGGGGTAGGTGGCTTTGTGAGAAAACTGTTGCTCCGTGTGGGGCTAACGCTAATTCTAGCTTGTCTCTTGGCCTTGGCGACCGTTCCCTATTGGGTTGCAGCTGTGGGGATTCCCAGCGAAATCAAGGTGTTTCCCGGAATGGAACTGTCTTTGGACCTTCAACCCCCCTTTCGGATCCACGATCCAACGGGACTGGAAGTGACAGGTCTTTTTGACACCGAGAGCCTGGGGACCAGTGTTTATAGGGTAAATCTCTTTGGTTGGCTTCCCTTGACCGAAGTGGTTGTGGATGTAGTCCCCTTGGTGCGAGTGGTCCCAGGGGGTCAATCCATCGGGGTGCTGCTCAGCACCGATGGATTGATGATTGGTCAACTGGGTGCGGTTTTGGATATGGAGGGTGTAGAGCGCTTTCCAGCGAGGGATGCAGGTATTCAGCCCGGGGATATTCTCCTGGCCATCAACGGCCATCCTCTGCGACGACCAGAAGAAGTAAGCCAACTGGTGAACTCCCTAGCCCAAGAGAAATCAAGCTTGGAAATACAGGTCCGCCGTAATCATCGTATCCTGACCTTTGAAGTCCAGCCTGTTCAATCCAAGCAGGCCAATATTTTCGGACAGAGTTCTTTGATCTATCTCTTGGGCATCTATTTGGAGGATCCCGCAGCAGGGGTTGGAACGATGAGTTTTTATGATCCAGAGACGGGACGGTTTGGTGCCTTAGGGCACACGATCACCGACAGCAGAGGTCGGCCCCTCACCATTGCCAGCGGAAGCATTGTGGAAGCCTCCATTGACAGCATTCGCTATGGAAGCCGGGGTTCTCCCGGAGAGAAAGTGGGCTTCTTCCACGGCGATCAGGACGTGCTCGGAACCATCGACTCCAATACAGGTTTTGGGATTTTTGGTCAGCTAAAGGGGGCGATCCCCTCCGGAGCCTTTTCCGAACCCATTCCGGTGGCCTTTGCCTACCAGGTAAGGCTGGGACCTGCAAAAATCTACACTGTACTTCAGGGCAACCGCGTAGAAGGGTTTTCTGTGGAGATCGTCAAGGTCGTTAACCAGACCAGGCCAGGGGAAAAAGGGATGATCATTGAGGTCACCGATGAGAGGCTGCTCCGGGAGACCGGCGGCATCATTCAGGGCATGTCGGGCAGCCCCATTGTGCAAAATGGTATGTTGGTGGGGGCCATCACCCACGTGTTTGTTAATAATCCAACAAAAGGATATGGCAGTTTTGCTGAGTGGATGGTGTACGAAGCAGGACTGGCGCCA
>JGI24502J29692_10019809_pt1 | contig 14894 bp, 5 predicted proteins | sample BioPla3RNA1_FD_29692 | JGI IMG/M metagenome (IMG submission 29692)
CAAACTATAAAGTTGTGTTTAGAGATATGATATTAGGAGGCATTATTTACTATGAAAGCAGAATCCATTGATATTAGTAAGACCAATAAGACTAATATGACTAATATGACTAATATGACTAATATGACTGTAAAACAAAAGCCTAGTAATTCCTTTTTTAATAGGTTTTCAAAAGGATTAAAAAATTATAGAACTAACAAATATTTATTTATTTTACTAATCCCTACTTTAGTATATTTTGCCATATTCCATTATGCACCAATGTATGGTATACAAATAGCTTTTAAAGATTATAGATTTTCAAGAGGCATATGGGGCAGCGAGTGGATTGGTTTTGAGCATTTTAAACTTATATTTCAAGGTAATAACTTCTTAAGAGTATTTAAAAATACTTTAATAATAAGTGGACTAAAATTTTTATTTGGATTTCCTGCACCAATACTTCTGGCAATTTTATTAAATGAAATAAGAATAAACTGGTTTAAAAGAACAGTTCAAACCATAAGTTATTTACCTCACTTTCTTTCATGGGTTATTTTATCAGGGATAGTGAAACAGTTTCTATCTCCTTCAATAGGGCCTGTAGGTTACATAATGAATGCATTGAATATGGAACCTATCTATTTTACTGTAGATCCAAGTTGGTTTAGATTTGTCCTTGTTATTACTTCCATATGGAAAGAAGTAGGTTGGGGAACTATTATATATCTAGCTGGTATGGCTAATGTAAATCCAGAGATATACGAAGCTGCTACAGTAGATGGGGCAAATAGATTTCAGAAAGCAATAAAAATAACTCTTCCATCTTTAGTGCCAATTATAACTTTTGTTTTCATATTAAGTATGGGGAACATAATTCATGATGATTTTGACCAAATTTTTAACCTCATGAATCCGGGTGTTATGCAAGTTAGCGATGTTATAAGTACATATACTTATAGAATGGGTATGGTATTAATGCAGTATAGTTATGGTGCTGCTGTAGGACTGTTTAAAAATATAATAGCAATAGTCCTTATATTCTTAACAAACTATATACTAAAAAAAGTAAGTGATAATGAGTATAGGATTATTTAATGCTAGTAATAAAACCAACTAGAACCAACTAGAACCAACTAGAACCAACTAAAACCAATTAAATCTAATTAGAACCAATTAAAATCAATGTAAATTAGTAAGAATTAGTGTAAATTAGTACAAGTTTTATAAAATAATTTCAGATAATATATATTTATATTTTGGAGGCAAGTATTTATGTCAATAGTAAAAAGAAATCCAGGTGAAATAGTATTTGATACATTTAATGTAGTATGGTTGATTCTTTTCTCGCTATTATGTATATATCCTTTTCTATATGTGTTTAATTTGTCTATTAGCAAAGAGATTTCTTCTGCACAGTACGGATTAAATCTCATACCAAAGGGTTTTACTCTAGAATATTATGCACAGTTGTTTAGAACAGATGCTATAATAACAGGTTTTAAAAACTCTGTAATAAGAACAGTAGTTGGAACATTACTAGCACTTCTAGTAACATCATGTGGTGCATATCCTCTTTCAAAAAAGCATCTTCCTAATAGAAAATTATGGACAACAGTTGTTTTAATACCAATGTTTTTTGGAGGGGGTCTTATTCCTACTTATTTGTTAATAAAAAACCTAAAGCTTATTGACACAAGATGGGTGCTAATTCTTCCAGGTCTTGTTTCAACATACAATCTTATTCTTATAAGAAATTATATGATATCTTTACCAGAGAGTTTGGAGGAATCAGCTAAAATAGATGGTGCAAACGATATAATCATACTATTTAGGATAATACTTCCAATCTGCAAGCCTATTCTTGCTACTGTCGCTCTATGGGTGGCTGTAGGTCATTGGAATGCTTGGTTTGATAGCCTTATATATATTACAAAAAAAGAATTAATTGTGTTACAGGTAGTGTTATACCAAGTACTTAATTGGGGAGCGGAAAGAACAGTTACAGGAACTATGGATAATTATAATCCAGCTCAGGAGATTATCAAAGCCTGCACTATTATGGTTACAACAATACCTATTATACTTACATATCCATTTCTGCAAAAATACTTTATAGGTTCAATAATGGTGGGTTCTGTTAAAGGATGAGTGCTCACAACACAAGAAGCAAGTAAAACACATACAAAAAGTATAGCAATAGGTGTAAAAACATATCTAATCCAGGTATTTAACAGAATTCAGGTAATGAAAGCTTGTTATTACCTAGTTCTGTTAACATAAAAAAATAAAAAATAGAAAAATGGAGGGAAAATCAATGAAACAAAGATTTATCAAGTTTACAGCATTAATGGTAGCTATTTTAATGGCTATGACATTATTTGCAGGTTGCGTTGTAAAAGATTCTGGAGAGAAAACAGAATCTGGTGACAACAGCAAAGTTGATACAAGCAATGATAATTCAGCTTCAGCAGAGACTAAAGATAAGTATCAGCCAATTGATGGAAAGGTTTATGAAATAACTTATCTTACAATGACAAATGCTCCGGTAAATGAAGACAGTTATATGAGCAAAAAATTCAATGAATTGTTTAATGTTAAGTTAAAACCACAGTTTGTTGAAAGCAGTAAATGGGATGACCTTCTTAATATAAGACTTTCTTCAGGAGATATTCCTGATGTGTTTCCTTCAAAATCTTCAGATAGGTTTTTACGTTATCAACATGGAGAATTGATACAAGAACTTCCAATTGAAGTAATCAAGAAATATGCTCCTGATATGTTAAATGCTATAAATAGGGATGATCCAAACTCATGGAGTGTTTGCACTTTTGAAGGCAAAAACTATGGTATCCCATACCTTAATGCTGAATATCTTATACGTGATGCAATAGTCTGGAGAGATGATTGGCTTAAAAATGTTGGAATAGAAACAATACCTGAAACAATTGACCAATGGGAAGAAGCCCTTGTAAAGTTTAGAAATGATGATCCTGATCAAAATGACAAGAAAGACACATATGGATGTTCAGGAACTATAATAGGACCTGTTTTCGGCGCACATGGTGTAATGGTTGATATGTGGTGGAATGCATTTTGGCTTGAAAAGGATGGGAAAATAATAAATAGTGCTATAGAGCCTGGTGCAAAAGAAGCTCTCAAACTTTTAAACAAATGGTATAGTATGGAATTAATTGATCCTGAATTTGTTGCAGGTGAAAATAAAGGTGGTTATTGGGCAGTTTCAACAGACTTTGTTAATAGCCGAATTGGAGTTTCATCTATGGGAAGTGCATATCACTGGCAGAAAGAAGGTAATGGGCTAGTTGGTGGTGCAAATTACAATGAACTCAAAAAGATTAATCCTAATGCAACATATGCGTTTGGAAATCCTCCTATTGGACCTGATGGAAAATCACGGGGAACAACAAAACTTCCTTTATGTACTGGTGCAAGCTATGTATTCTCCAAAAATGTAGAACCAGACAAGTTAGGCAGGATACTACAAATGTTTAATTGGCCTATGGAAGATCACAAAAACTACATTTTTACAAGATTTGGTGAAGAAGGTATTCATCACATACTCACTAAAGACGCTGGATATAATGTATATAATGTAGCCGAACCATATAAGAGTGATCCTGCAAGAGCAACAGGAGAAGTTGGATATGCGGCTTTCTTCTGGCAAGCAGATGTTAATAATTCTAGAAAGATAAAGGGTGCATATTTTGACAGTTTCCTTAAAAACGGCTTTGATAGATATGGAATAGAAGATATGGGATATAAACTATATCTGCCTTCAGGTGCTAAATTTGCTACTGATTTGCAAAGTTCTATGCAAGAAGCATATATAAACATAATAACAGGCAAAAAGCCAATTGAACATTTTGATGAGTTTGTTGAAAAATGGAAAAAGAATGGCGGCGAGCAATTACTTAAAGAAGCTAATGAGCATTATATGAAAACAAAAAGTAACTAATCCGTAAACGGTACACCTTTTTAGTATTACTAGAGACATTTATTTAAAACTCAATAAAGGAACCTTGTTAAATAAGGTTTCTTTATTGAGCAACATGCTATACATCATAATTATGTGAATTATGTAATCATTGATGGTCATAAGATATTTAGAATAAAGGTATTGTAATTCTTGAAAAATACAGACAAATAAAAATTAATTTAAAGAGGTGAAGATAATGAGTACATCTAATCTTACTTATCTTAAAAAAAGAAAAATACTAACATATCTATTAGTAGTTATTTTTCTTTTTGTAAATTTATCATCAGCTATTGTTAGTGCACAAGATAGTATTCTAGCAGATGATTCTGTCATTATTATAGATGATGTAGATGGTGAAGCATTGGATGAAGATATTAGCAACGATGGCAGCGGTATTAACGAAGACTCTACAAATGAAAACAATTTAGAGGAGCAAGCTATTGATGGAGCTGATAATACCACGGATACCACCGAGCAATCAGAGTTTGATTCTGAGCTTACAAACCATGAAGAAGATAATATCAACCAGCCAAAAGACCAAGAACAAAATAATGAAATACAAGAAAAGATAGGTGTTGATGAAGAAGGACTTCAAGAAAATTTAGAAAATGATTATAGTATTCAAAATGTAAATCTTACTGAAATATTTGTATCTCCTAATGGAAATGATGTAACTAACACAGGAACGATTGATTCACCATATAAGACAATTGCTAAGGCAATAGATACCATTGAGGACGGTACAGATTCAGAAAGGTCAACTATTTATCTTAGAGCTGGCACTTATAACACTGGCAGCGCTATTGATATTAATGCAAGAAATTATATAACCATAACAAACTATGGAAATGAAGCAGTTGAAGTTATAGACCAAATAAATATTCTTAATAATTCAAAATATATAAATATACAAGGACTAAAAATCATAAGACCAAATGATGATAATGCAATAGTTGTAAACGGGTCTTGGTATACTAATATTTATAAAATGGATATTGTAGGTAGAGTTTATGTGTATAATTCTAGATATTCTGTTATAGAGTCTTGCTTGTTTCATAATTATGAAATATCAGGTGCTGTAACTCTTAATTGGGCAAAATACACCCAAGTTTATAATAATGTTATATATAATAATGAATATGGTGCAGCTATACTAGAGTCAGAACAAAATGCTGTTTATAATAACACTTTTTATGGTAATAAAAATAAGGACATATTTTTTAGTGGTAGTTCTACTAAAAATAACCTTATTAAAAACAATATTTTTACATCTGGATTACAGTTACAAACTCTAAACATGATTAATGAAGCAGGTGTAAAAAATGAAATTGATAACAATTGCTATTCTATGAATGGAGAAACTATTGCTGCAATAGTAGCAGGAGAAGAAAAAACATTTGATGAATTTAAAGGGCTTGAAGGAAATCCTGAAGCAAATGGAATTCTAGGTGATGCAATCTTTGTTGATGTAGAAAACTTCAATTACCAAATTGGAAGAAACAGTGTCTGCATTGATAAAGCTGATACTTATATAGGACTTATAGATGGTGGCAAGGTACAAGTTTACGCACCAGAAATAGATATAGCCGAAAATCAAAGAAAAGATTTGCCGGACATAGGCGCTTATGAACATATTGTTGAGGAAAATAAGTTTTATGTATCTGTAAATGGTGATAACAACAATGACGGAAGTATTGAAAGCCCCTTTAGGACAATTACCCATGCATTAGCTGTAATACCTTCAAATAGTGAACTTATAATACGTGGAGGTACTTATACTGATGAAGCAGCTGTATTAAATGGTAAAAGCGAGATTGTTATAAGTAACTATGATAATGAGAATGTTAGCATAGTAAATCAAGCAGATAAATATTTTTCAATTAGTAAATGCTCTGATATTACTATTAAGGGACTTAATATAGCGTATTCCTCTGGGAAATCAACGAATGTATTAATTGCTTCAGATAGTAGCAATATTGATGTTTTAGATGTGCATTTTAATGGTGGAGATATGTATTTCTTAAGAGTAGATACATTTAAACTATATTCGAGCACATTTACAGAAGCTAAAGGTGATAGTAGTATAACAGCAAGAGACTGCAAAAACGGAATGATTTTTAACAATATATCATATAACAACGCAAACTATGGTATATATCTGCTCGGCAACAGCACAAACAACTCCATATACAATAACACCTTTGCAAAGAATGCAAAAGGTGATATATACATTCTTTCACATTCAAGCTTGGGAACTCCTACTAATAATAAGATATGTAACAATATAGTTACAAGGGGTTTATTCTTGCATAATATGAACAATGCAGATACTGTGGCTTTAAATCAGTTTGACTACAATGCTTACGATGAAAATCTAGCTGGCAATATTGGGAGCATAACTGCAACACACCCAAATGGAATAAGCCTTGAAGATTTTAAGGCGCTTCCATCAGCCCCTGAGCAAAATGCTGTTATTGGAAAAATCTCATTTATTGATAGCAGTATTAATGACTTCCGATTAAAAGGCGATAGCATTTGTATTGGCAATGGAACATCTATAGATGCACCTACTCATGATTATAGGGGACTTGAGAGAATTAAAGAAATTGACATAGGAGCATATCAATTTAGTGAAAATGATGTATTCAAACTTGCCATAGTATCTTATAACCCTCAAGGGCAAAGTAATAGCATTGATACACCAATTATCGTTAATTTTAACAATAGTATATCAACTGACAATATTGAAGGAATGATAAAAGTAACTGATCCTAGTGGTAATGAAGTTCCTGGAAGTATCTCTGTGGAAAATAATACAGTTACGTTCACCCCTTCAATTATTCTTGAACATCAAACTATATATAGCGTCACTGTAGATGGAAATATAAAGGACGTAGATAATAATATTCTAAGTACTTCTTTTTCATGGGAATTTAGGACTAGAATTGGCAAAGTAAATAACTCATTAAGAGCAAGCGATATGACTTCTAACTTTGGTCATGCTAGAAGGGAGATAGGTGAACTTCCAACAGATGAATACTATGTTACTTTTGATTATATGTATCCTTCAGGACAAACAATGGAAAATTTCTTTGTATGGACATCATATAATGGTGAAGAGTATGTAGATACTAGAATTATGCAATACGGAAGCCTATTAAAAGTAGAGAATGGACCAGGAAATTGGCAAGATTTAGATATTAAAATTTCTGCAGATACCTGGTATAACTTTATGCTTTATTTCAAAGATGACGAAACATTTGAACTTTATATTAATGGAAAAAAAGCGCTCATTGGAAATGAACGTTTAAGCTCAGGTCAAAGAAGAGCTCCCAGCAAGCGAATGAATGCAATAGGTTATATAGGTGATATAAGGACTTCTTACCATGATGGCTGTGCGTTTTTTGATAATTTTAAAATTTATACGGCAGAAAGCATAGTATTTGAAGAAGATTTCAATGATGGAAATCTAGATGGTTGGGAGATTTATGGTTCTACAGATCTTGCTGATCCGGCAGTTGATTATTCAAAGGTTAAGCTTGATAATGTAAATATAAACATATCCACAACTGGACTTCTAATTGGTGCTTCCACTGATATTAACTTATCGGGACTTCTTAGTAATGGTAAGGAAGTAGATCTTGCTGTAGCAGAAAAAATAGATATTACTAGTAGCGATGAAAGTGTGGCAAAAGTGGAATTTAACGAAGGTATATTTACTATTGTTGGTGTAGGAGAAGGCAGAGCTCAAATTACTGCAAACATAAGATATAAGGGTGAAGTAGGAATATCTTCAGTAGATATTATTGTAAGTGAAACTCCAATTATTCACAAATTAAAACTTGAGTCTGATAATAATAAACTATTACTCAACGACTCTAGTAACATTAAACTATATGGATTATATACTGATGAAGGTATAGAGGAAATTCAGATTGATGAAAGTGTTGAGTTATCAAGCTCAAATACAGATATACTGCAAATAGTAGAAGATAATGGAGTTAAATATGTGAAAGCAGTAGGATATGGTCAAGCAGACATAATTGCTAAAAAGACTATAAATGAACTATCGATGGAAACAAAGTTAGGGTTTAATGTAATAGGTCTTAAAGAAATAATAGCTAATACGCTTAATCCTAATATATTTGTAGGTAACTGGGCAGGCATAGATATTGAATTACAGTTGGATGATGATAGTAAGCTTGATATTTCAAAAGCTGATAAAGTATCGATTAGCAGTGGTGATAGCGATATTATTTTGTATGAAGAACTTGATGGGCAACCGGGAATCAAGGCAATATCTTCTGGAAATGCAGATATAATTATAGAGGTTACATTGCGTGATATTACTAAATCAGCTCAACTTACTTTTACTGCAGACGAGTTGACAAATAGCAAAACAAAAAGCACATATTATACTGCAGAAAAAGTTGCAGCCGCAAGAGAAAATGTTAAAAAATATGATTGGGCAAAATCAACAAAAGACGCTATAGTAGTAAGAGCTGAACAATACTTGAGATTTGATTATGATTTCCTTTGGGAACTTGTTCCTGCTCAAACCATACCAAGAAGCTACGCTGTAAACGAAGCCTTAGGGTGTCCTCATTGTGGCAAAGAAATTGATAAGTATGGAAATTATCCATATATAATAGATCCTGTTAACAATCCTTGGAAGTTGGAATGTCCTAATTGTCATGCAAAATTCCCTACCAATGACTTTGAATCGTATTACAAAAGTGGATTAAACAAATATGGTAAATTTGATCCAGAACTTGCTAATAAAGAGTTTCTAGTTAATATTAGTGAGGAATTTAAAGATAAAGGAGAAAAATGGGGAGTAGATGATGGATATGGCTTTGTGGACGAAGATGGAAATAAATATACATTTATTGCATATTACGCACATTGGGGTCTATGGTATGGAGGTGGAATAATATATAATGCTTTAGCTACACTAAGAGATGCTTACTTACTTACAGGTCAATCTGAATATGCAAAAGCAGGAATTATATTGCTTGATCGAGTAGCTGATATATACCCAGAGTTGAGCACCTTAGCTTATTCTACCGATGATGGATATAAGCATAGCGGATGGTGGGGCAGAGGTAAGGCTGTCGGCGCTATATGGGAAACTAGTATAGCCAGAAACTTTGCATTGGCATATGATGCATTCTTCCCTGCAATGGATGATCCTGAAGTTATGGAAGATGTTCTTGAATTCTTAGGGGAAAAAGCAGAACAGTATAATCTTGGTGTTCTTAAGAAAAGTGCCACAGGAATAAGAAGAAATATGGAAGATGGAATACTGAGACAAATTTATAAAGATGTAACAAAGGGTTTAATAGCTGGAAATAATGGAATGCATCAAAGGGCTCTGACTGCAGCAGCTATTATACTAGATTGCAATCCTGAAACCAAAGAATGGCTTGACTTTAATTTCCAGGCAGGGGGGCAATACTTCGAAGGAGTAACTGGCGGAGATATTCTATCAACTTTTGTTGATAAGATTGATAGAGATGGTAATGGTCAGGAAGGTTCACCACATTATAATTCTTTATGGTTATCCATGTACCTGGAAATTGCTGATTTCCTTGATGGATATGAACTATACCCTGAAGCTGATTTATACAAAAATGTAAAATTTAGAAAGATGTTCCATGGTGTATATCCTTTCATACTAAGTGATATTTACACTGCAAATATAGGAGATACAAATAATACAGGAATGCCGGTCAGCTATCAAAATAAGGCGCAGTATATAAAAGCATTTGATAAATTTAGAGAACCAATTTTTGCACAGCTGGTGTATTTCCTGGGTGGTGATAGTTTTGTAGGGGTTAATACAGGAATTTATTCTAAGGACCCGGAAAAAATCGTTGAAGATATGCAGAAGGTTATAGATGAGTATGGACCATTAAAGCTGGAAAGTGATAACTTAACAGGTTCTGGATTTGCAGTTCTAAGAGATGGAGAAAGAGGAGAACCTGAGAAAGTAAATGGATACAAGCTTTACTTCTGTGACATGGAAGAAATAGAGAAATCTGTTGATAACACTTATTATGATACTAACAGGGGTATGCAGCTTGAAGCTTTTAATGCCGGAGAGTTTGTAGAATATGAATTTGAAGTACCTGAAGAATATGAGTATGACTTAAGCATTCTCCACTGGAGAGCACCTACTTATGGAGTGTATGATATCATAATTGATGGTGGAACCGATAATGAAGTTAAAATTGCAACAGGCTTTGATTTTTATGGCTCACAATCAAAAATAACAGACTTTGGGAAAATACATTTAACAAAGGGAGCTCACAGAATAAGATTTGAATGTACAGGTAAAGACCTTGGAACTAACTATAAAATGGCTGTTATCCAGCTCTTGCTTTTAAAAGAAACAGAAGATAATCAAGATGTTATGAAGGATACTCAAAGAGATGTCTGGATGTACTATGGATTAAATATGGGTCATGGTCATTATGATACGTTAAATATTGGTATGCATGCATTTGGGCTTGATATATCACCTGAACTGGGTTATCCTGAGTATGCAAGACATGATTGGCCTCATACTTCTGAGTGGATAGAAAGCACAATAAGCCATAATACAGTACTTGTTGATAAAACAATGCAAGCAGGACAGTGGATAGCATTTCCAAAGCATTTTGATGATGGTGACCTGGTTAAACTAGTTGATATTGAAGCACCTAAGGCTTATCCACAGACACAGACATATCGCAGAACAACAGCTATGATAAAGGTGGACAATGAAAACTCCTATACTGTAGATTTATTTAGAGTTAAAGGAGGAAAGGAACATCACTTTAGTTTCCATGGTTCAGATGCAATAGTTACAACAGAAGGTTTGAATCTCATTAAACAGGTAGATGAAAACGGTAATTATATTGGTTCTTATGCAGGACCAGAAGTGGAATTTGGCGTAAGACCTTTAAATGATAGTGTTCCAGGAGAAAATTATAGAGGATCAGGGTTCCACTGGCTTAAAAATGTTGAAAAAGATACTAATCCAAGTAATATGTTCAGTGTAAACTGGAATGTTAAAGACACTTGGGATGTATATGGAAGAGGAGCAGGTGCGGAAACAGATGTACACTTAAGACTTACAATGCTAGGAGATTTCAGCGATGTTGCACTGGCTGATGGAGTACCTCCTAGAAATAAACCTGGTAATCCTGCAAGTTTAAGGTACCTTATAGCACACAGAGAAGGAGAAAAACTTGATAGTTTATTCTTATCTGTAATAGAGCCCTATAAAGGACAAAGATTTGTTGAATCAATAAGCCCGATAGCTTTAACTGTTGATGGTGAAGCAGTAAGTGATAATGAGGCTAAAGCAGTAAAGGTTGTTCTTAATTCAGGAAGAGTAGATTATATAGTAAATGCAATAAATCCTGATATAACTTATACTGTAGATGGTAAGTTCCAATTCAAAGGATTCTTCGGAGTATACTCTGAAAAGGATGGGGAATACGTAGCTTCATATATTAATGATGGAGAACTAATAGGTGAAGAAATATCTGAAGTTCAAAGCCGTCTTACTGGTACAGTTGTTGATTTCACCAAAGAAATGAGCATTGAAAATGAAATTAAAGCTAAAGTAAATGAAACAGGTTTTGATGCTAATGATTTAGCAGGAAGATTCATTTATATTGATAATGACAAAGTACGAAATGCTGTATATAAGATAAAAGGTGTTAAGGCTATAGAGGAAGATATCATCACTCTTGATATAGGTGATTTAACTCCTATCAGAAGCTGGAAAGATGTAAATGACTTCTCACAAGGATTTGTATATGATTTTGCTGAGGGAGCAAGTTTTGCAATACCACTTTCATATGAAATTAATCATTTAGCAGAGCTTGAAGATACATCTCTTGAATATATCAAGGTTGGAAATGAAATTTTACCAGGATTTAAGCAAGATAAGTATAAATTTACAGTCAAACTTCCTTTTGGAGTTATAACAATACCTCCTGTAACCGCAAAAGCGACCAATAAGGATGCTATCGTAGATGTAACTCAAGCTTCACAAGTGCCTGGAAAGGCATTGGTTAAGGTTACAGCTGCAGATGGTGTTACTGTAAAAACTTATGAAGTAGAATTTGTATATGAGTTAGATGATGAATTATTCCAAGTTGGAGATGTTAAATTTACAGACCCGGCTGGAAAGGAAATTACTTCGCTAATTGGTGGAACAGACATAAAAGGCTCTGTAGAAATTACCAATAATACGGAAAGAGTGGTACCTGCAATAATTATTGTTGCACTATTTGATAAAGATGACAGGATAGTTAATTACTCTACAGCGTCACAACAAATAGGTTCAAATGCGGTTATAAACCTTGAGGTAGGGTTTAGACTTCCAGTAAATGTTGAAGGTCATAAGATCAAGGCATTTGTATGGGATAGCTGGGAAGGAATGAAACCTTTATCTAATATGGTATCATTCCCACAGGAGTAATATAACACTGCGGTATGACTTAAAGATAATATAGTATCTACAGAACAAATACCTTAGGGGTGGGTAGAACCACCCCTGGAGGTTAAAAAGGAGGTAGCCATGAAGAAGAGAATCCGATTTATAACTTGTGTTCTAATAATTTTTGCTTTTGTTCTTCCGCTGCTAATTCAGCCAGCTTTTGTAAGAGCAAACGAGGGACGGGTTGAGGGAAATATAGTTATAACTCCTTCATACAATAGTTCAAATGGAAGACTTTCAGTAAAAGGACAAATAGTTGACAGAAGTAATAATGGAGCGAATATTAGAGTTACAATAAAAATTATTGATCCTTCTAACAAGCTATTGTACATAGGTGAAGAAGAAAGCAATGCTCATGGAGAATTTGCTTTCGTAGGACCTATTACTTATGAAGAAGGTATATATAGTATTTATGTAGGAAGTGAAATAACAGAGCAAGGTGTGGTTAATTCTTTTAAACTTAAGAAGGAGACACCAACAGATCCTACACCAGATCCAGACCCGAAACCAGATCTGGATCCTTCCCCAGGAACAGGAACAACACCTGGAACTGGACAAATTAGCAAAGAGCAGATAAAAGAAAAAATAGAAAACATAGGCAATATGCTTGAAAATATTGATGAAGGCAGTATAGATAAAGAAAAGGCTGTAAAATTGCTTGAAGATATTATCGTTCAGGCAGGTAGACTTAAAGCAGATGATAAGAACAGTATAAAAAAAGACTTAGAAATGATTGCAGAAAAAGTAATTATTGGAGTGTCAATATTTGATATTAATAAACTTGCTGAAGATAACAAAAATATAGTTATATCAGAAGAAGATAATTTAAAAAGGATAGAGATTGCAGATAGTATAATTAATGAAGCCATTCAATCTATGGAAAAGACTTATGAAAGAGTCAAAAACACCTTAGATAAAAATGACTATAATGAAATATCATCAGCTATCTCCAAAAACAAGGCAATAAGATTTATCAATTATGCTGATATAAACTTAAGTTTTGCACTTACAGTCAACTCAATGGATGTTCTTTCTGAAAAAGGAATAGATCTTGTAATAAACAATGTAAATGCAAAAGGAGTATCATTTGTAATCCCTTCTGAAGCTCTTGACTCAGAATATATAGCAAAATATTTAAAGAAACTTGCTAACACAGAAAAAGACAATCAGTCAAAGAATGATGAATCGAATGATATGGAAAAAATAAAGGCAAAAAAAGTTAATATAGTAATAAACAGAGTTGAAGAGGATGACCCAAAAAAGGCAGAATATGATCAGGCAGCCAAAGGAAAGCAAAAAGGCAATTTAGTATTTTCAGTAGCATCGGAAGTTTATGATTTGTCTGTAATGTTAACTGATGATGCTGATAACGCTAATGCTGCTGATGCTGATAACGCTAATAATAGTAATAATACTGATAATGCCGATAATACTAATAATACTAATAATAGTAAGGATAACGATGATAGTGCTATTAATGATATGAACCCAATATATCTTGAAAAATTCAACAAGAAGCTTGCAATTGAAATATCCTTAGATGAAGAAACAATAGAAGATATCTCAGGTAATAAAATAAACAAGGATAAATTGGGAGTTTACCGATACAATCCTAAAACAAAAGACTGGGATTATGCTGGAGGTAAGTTTGACCCTGAAACAGGACGAATTACTTTCAAGACAGATCATTTAAGCATATATGCAATCTTTGAATACAATAAAACCTTCAAAGATATTGAGAAAAACTGGGCAAAAGAATATATCGAAGTACTAGCTTCAAAGCATATAGTAAGCGGTGTAAATGAAGAAAACTTCGAACCAGGAAGAAATGTAAGAAGAGCTGAATTTACCAAAATGCTATTAGAAGCTCTAGACCTTGTAGACAAGACTGCAGAAACAACCTTCATAGATGTAGCTGAAAACTCATGGTATTATAAATATGCAGCAACAGCACAAAAATTAGGTATTGTAACAGGAGTAAACATGAATCGCTATAAACCTGAAGAAATATTAACACGTGAGGATATGGCTGTATTAGCTTATAAGGCGATAAAAGCAGCAGGTGTTCAGTTGCCAGAAGTGAAGGAATATAAGGAATTTGATGACAATAGTCAAATATCTGATTATGCAAAAGAAGCTGTAAAAGCTATGCAATTAGCAGGAATACTTGAAGGAACAGGTAAAAATATGTTCTTGCCAAAGAACAATTCTGCAAGAGCTGAAGCGGCTAAGATAATTTACATGATTATTGAGTAATAAAGCATGTAGGTTATGCACAGCATATAAAGCATATAGAGCATATAAAGCATATAGAGCATATAAAGTATATAAAGTATATAGGGCATATAAAGTATATAAAGCGTATAGAGTGCATAGAATATGTAGAGTGTGTAGGGTATATGTAGGGTATGTAGAGTG
>JGI24502J29692_10004487_pt1 | contig 14880 bp, 10 predicted proteins | sample BioPla3RNA1_FD_29692 | JGI IMG/M metagenome (IMG submission 29692)
ATATAAGTGGCTGGGATGTAAGTAATGTTACTCAGATGAGTCATATGTTTCGCGCCGCCTCAAACTTCAACAAAGATTTAAGTGGTTGGGATGTAAGTAACGTTACTGATATGAGTTATATGTTTCAAGGAGCCACAAGCTTTAACCAAGACATAAGTGATTGGGATGTAAGTAATGTTACTTATATGAGCTATATGTTTTCTGGTGCCTGGAGCTTCAACCAAGACATAAGTGATTGGGATGTAAGTAATGTTACTTATATGAGCTATATGTTTTCTGGTGCCTGGAGCTTCAACCAAGACATAAGTGATTGGGATGTAAGTAATGTTACTAATATGAGTAATATGTTTTATGGGGTTACTTTATCTACAGACAACTATGACTCTCTTCTCATCAGCTGGTCTCAACAAGATGTTCAGCCTAATGTAAAATTCCATGGAGGCGATTCACAGTATTCGAGTGCATCTGAGAATGCGAGACAGACTCTCGAGAACAAAGGTTGGACAATTACTGACGGTGGAGAAGCTCCGTCAACTTTCGTTTCGACTTGGAACATTCCATCTAATGATAAAACTTTAGCTCTTCCAATAACTGATCAGACACAAGACTTTGTGGTCGATTGGGGAGATGGAAGCGAACCAGATACCAGTTTAAGTCACGAATATCAGGAAGAAGGGGTTTATGAAGTCATCATTACTGGAGATGGATTATTTGGATTTAGTCCCAATGATTTTACCCATGCTTCAAAACTAGTTTCAATTGAAGATTGGGGAGATATTAAAGTTCATAATAATGGACATCAATTTTATAAGTGTTCTAATTTAGTGGACCTCGGTAATATTGATGTAAGTCATGTTACTAATATGAGTTGTATGTTTTATGGTGCCTCAAACTTTAACCAGGATCTAAGCAGTTGGAATGTAAGCAATGTTACTGATATGGATTGGATGTTTTTCTATGCCACAAGCTTTAACCAAGATATAAGCAATTGGGATACAAGTAGTGTTACTAATATGAGATATATGTTTGCCAGCGCCTCAAACTTCAACCAAGACATAAGCGGCTGGAATGTAAGTAACGTTACTAGTATGAGTAATATGTTCAACGAAGCCACGAGCTTTAACTCAGATATAAGCAATTGGGATACAAGTAAAGTTACTGGTATGAGTTATATGTTTTACCTTGCCACAAGCTTTAACCGAGACATAAGTGATTGGGATGTAAGTAATGTTACTAATATGCAAAGTATGTTTCGCAGTGCCACAAGCTTTAACCAAGATATAAGCAATTGGGATACAAGTAAAGTTACTAATATAAACAATATGTTCAACGGAGCCACAAGTTTCAATCAAGACTTGAGCAACTGGAATGTAAGTAATGTTACTCATATGTATAATATGTTTTATGGGGTTACTTTATCTACAGACAACTATGACTCTCTTCTCATCAGCTGGTCTCAACAAGAGGTTAAGTCAGGTAGAACCTTTGATGCAGGCAACTCAAAGTATTCAAGTGTAGCTGTGGACGCTAGACAAATTCTAGTTGATAAAGGCTGGACGATTACTGATGGTGGCCAAGAAGTTGTGCCAACATTCGTTTCAACTTGGAACATTCCATCTAATGATAAAACTTTAACTCTTCCAATAACCGCTCAAGGAAATGTTGAAGTCGACTGGGGAGATGGAAGCGAACTAAGCAATAGTTTAAGTCATGAATATGAGGAAGAAGGAACTTATGAAGTCAGTGTTACTGGAGACGGCTTATTTGGATTTGGTCCCTATAATACTACTCATAACTCAAAGCTGGTTTCAATTGAAGATTGGGGAGACATTAAAGTTCATAATAATGGATATCAATTTAGTCAGTGTTCTAATTTAGTGGATGTCGGTAATATTGATGTAAGTCATGTTACTAGTATGGGTGCTATGTTTTCAGGTGCCACAAGCTTTAACTCAGATATAAGTGATTGGAATGTAAGTAACGTTACTATCATGGCCTCAATGTTTTACAATGCCTCAAACTTCAACCAAGACATAAGTGGCTGGAATGTAAGTAACGTTACTAATATGGGTCAGATGTTTCACAATGCCACAAGCTTTAATCAAGACATAGGTAGCTGGGATGTAAGTAAAGTTACTAGAATGGACAAAATGTTCAACGGAGCCACAAACTTCAACCAAGATATAAGCAATTGGGATGTAAGTAATGTTGCTCGTATGAGTAATATGTTTTCAGGTGCCACAAGCTTCAACCAAGACATAAGTGATTGGGATGTAAGTAATGTTACTTATATGAACGCAATGTTTGAAAGCGCCACAAACTTCAACCAAAACTTAAGCGGTTGGGATGTAAGTAATGTTACTATTATGATTTATATGTTTTACAATGCCACAAGCTTCAACCAAGACATAAGTGGCTGGAATGTAAGTAATATTACTAGCATGGACTCAATGTTTTCCGGAGCCACGAGCTTCAACTCAGATATAAGTGGTTGGGATGTTAGTAATGTTACTAATATGAGTAATATGCTCAATGGGGTTACTTTATCTACAGACAATTATGACTCTCTTCTCATCAGCTGGTCTCAACAAGATTTAAAACCAAATGTAACCTTTAATGCAGGCAACTCAAAGTATTCAAGTGTAGCTGTGAATGCGAGACAAATTCTAGTTGATAAAGGCTGGACAATTACTGATGGTGGATTGCAAGAGTAATCCGTGAAGTCTGCAAGCGTTTTTCTCGACATAAAAATCTAACTAACTTCTTAGAAGACTTCTTAGAAGACTTCTAAGAAGAAGGGAGATTAGACTTATTAAACGATTTGACCAATTAGCAATAGCACAGCGACTCACACAAAGACTTCAGGTAAAAGAAGACTGGGCCAACATTCTCGGTGTTGGCACAATTGGAAACTTAATTAGTGTAATAGCCGAAGGAAACGCAGAGTTAGCTCGATACTTAGAATATTTATATAACGAAAAAAAATGGAGGAATGCTCGAAATATGAGCAGCCTCACTCACCAAGCAGACCTCATTGGATACAAGCGCCAGCTTCCAAAGTCGTCAATAGGCCACGTTGTTGTATCACACACCGATGTTGAAGGAAAAGAAAGACTTGGAAACTTTGGGTCAACTTTTTTCGACCTAGGGCAAGCTTCCGATTATGACGACCTTCAAAAAAATGCACAAGCGTCTTATATAGAAAAGTCGTCTCTTGTTCCGTGGACAGCTGACACCTCATATATTATCCCAAAAGGCACAATCTTTAAAACGAGTAAAGGCCTCAATTTTTTCTCAGTCGAAACGGTTGAGTCACGTGCACTTAAAGAGCCTTTCTCACAAATAAAAAGCAACGAGCAAAAATATGCCGACTTTATAAAAGCCGGTGGCTGGGACGGCATTAAGTATGTTAAAGTGCCCGTCATGCAAGGTATAAAAAGAACGGTCGACTTCGGAACCGCGAGCTCTACTCGATTTGAATCTTTCGCTATATCTTCTCTTAACGTTGAAAATGCGAGTAATATAATTTCTGAAGACTATTTTAAAGTCATAATAACTCCTCAAGGCGGAGATCCTGATAAGGTCGAAGTGTGGGAAAAAATTGAAAATATTAGATTAGCAGGTCCTTATGATAAAGTCTTTGAGGCCAAGATCTTAAATAACGAAGATAAAGTACTTATAAAATTTGGTGACGGCATAACGGGCCAAATGATTCCGGAAGGTTCAAACGTAAAAGTTGAATACATTGAAACGGAAGGCGCTAATGGAAATGTTTTAGAAAGATTTCAAGTCACTCAGATAATTTTTCCTCCTGGATACGTCCAAGTAGATCCAAGGACGAATGCACAAACGAAGTTTTTAAGCGTGATCAATACGTCTCCAATTATGGGAGGGCACGACATTCAAGATGAAGAGGATATCCGTGAAAACGCGCCCGCTTCTTATTTACAGTCCTATTCAACTGCGACTAAAAGTAACTACTATGAACAAATTATGAAAAACAGTCCAGTGAGCTTGCTTCATTGTAAAATTTTTCAATCCGATGTGTTCAGCTCAAAACCTTATACGAGAACAAACGACTTAATAGAAAATGGCGTTGTTCAAGAACTGAGCATGAATAGAACGTCACTTCTTATCACAGCTCTCCGGTCTAATGGAACCAAATTAGATAATCCACAAGAAGAACTCATTGATCCACTTATCAAAGCTCTCCAAGATTCAATATCGCCGAATGACTCTTTCGATTTTATACAGCCTAACCTGGTCGAGATTAGGCCAAACATTATCATAAACACAACAGATTCTATTTCTGAGAACGAGATAGCCGCGAACATCATACCTAGAATTCTTTCAAAATATAGTTTATTTAGCACTTCTTTTGAAAAGCCATACTATAAGTCCGACATTGTGGACATTGCACAAGCTTTTAGTTTTAACAAACACTCTGAAGTATTTCTAGAAGCTAAAACGACTGCCTCTTTAAACCCAATAATTCTTAGTAAGGCTTCATTGCAAGGGGAAAACGTTTTTGAAAACGCACGTGAAAACCTTCTCGCTTTTCCTTTCAAGTTTGATGAAATTTTTGCTCAGAAAAAAATTAATCCTGGCTTTAAAAATTTCCGGGTAAATGCTCCTTATGTTGTACGAGCCGACGTTTTATTTAGAGAACGTCCAACAGAAAACAAATCTTTTTTTCTTTTAGATGAAAGAACTCTTTTGCATAATGAAGCCACTTTACTTGAAGCTGAGCTCCTTCCAATAGATCCAAACGTTCAGGTCCCCGACCTACTTAACAAGAACTATGTTGGTTTTGAAGAAACGCTATACTTTTTTGACGAATATAGCCCCTACTTTTATAACCAACAAGTAAGAACGGCTCAATTTAACTTTATAGAAAAAATAACGTCGCCTTCTTATATGCATCGAATGAAAAGTTTTAGTTCTGAGCCATTCGAAATCAGGCCACTTCACACCGATGAAAACGGGGATAATAAACTTTTCCCTGTAGAAGAAGTTTTATCGACTGAAAGAGTGTCTCTTAATTTTGATAAAAACATTTTTGGAGATGTTTGTTATAGAAAAAATACTCAATATGTTCCAGATTGTAAAATACTTTTTAAAGAAAATTATAGCACACCAGAAAGTATAGATTATGCTTCAGGCTATGTGATTGTTCCATTAGACTATATTCTGGAAAAAGATCTTAGAGATATCTTAGCTGCATCTTTTTCAAGAGACTCCAATTTAACAAGTCTTGCAACTGAGATCGAAATGTATATAAAAGAATTTGTAACTATAAATGTATATGCACTTCCATTAGAAGAAACTTTCTCGTGTGAAAAGCCATTCGACATCATCTATTCAAATAAAGAGTCAATCTTAGTTCAAAAAAACTTCATGGCGAACTAGCACAAAAAGAAAAAGTCTTTTCATTTTGTGAAATGTGAACTAGTTAATTATGGAAATTACTAAAGAAAACGAGTTAACTACAGACTCTTCAACGGATACTATTCTCACTAAAAAAGGGCATGAGAAAACTTTTTTCCAGAAAAAGTTAAATAATGTTCTGAAGAAAAATCCGGTTGAAGAAGTTATTAAAGACTTAATCAAGCTGCATTATTTAAGAATTGCCTCTAAAGATGAATCTAAATATGTTCTTGTCGAGATATACGAATTACTAGGCTCAGAGAAATTTGCCGAACTTATCGAAATTATAAATGGAAGAACGATCAAATTCCCAGATAGGGAGTCTTTTAAAGAAAGCGTTCAAATTGCGCTCTGTTATTATTTTAAGTATATCAAGCATAAAAAATGGGACGAAATAAAAGAAATTCTACAAGATGATGACGTGAGTTCCGTTAAGTATGGAATTAATTGCAACAAGCTCTCTCAATTCATTAATGAAATGTCGGCGAAAATGATCTCCGAAAAAGGGACACCAAATGACTAAAGTGTGTGGGCTCGATAATTGTCAAGAATCTTTCTATTTTGAAATAGTTAAGATTTATTTTTGCCTAGAAAAGGTGAAAGAGCATCAAAAAATACCTATTGAAAGACTTATCTTCAAATATTTAAATAGCTTCGATTTTCATTTGCAAGGAACTAATTAACATGAATACAGCAGTTATATGTTTTAAAGGTGGCAATAGTTATACCCGTGAAAAACAATTAAGACGGGTTCTTTTTGAAGAACAGGAACCCACGGCAATTGAATGCACCGACTATGATGAGTTAGAGCAACTTATTCCAGTCCTTTATGAAGCCGGTGTATCTAATATAGTTCTCATGCATGAAGATTATAATATCGACCGTTTTGAATCCGTGGTACTTTCCGAATATGAACATCTCTTTGAAAGAATTGAGGTCATTCCAGATTTTAGTAAAGAAAGGCTCTTTGAAGATAACACAACATTTGAACAGTCAAGTAGTACAACACAAAATCAAAGAAGTGGTTTAGCAACTGCAGGTGAAAAAAATGTAGGCCAATCGACCTTGCTTATATATCCGCTTAATCCGCTTGTGAAAGGTTCTAAAGCTCTTATATCTCGAGTGCATAACGAATGTGAAAGTCTAATAAATGATAAACAAAATTCCGTATTATTCACAAATGTATCTTCGCTCACACCAGATAAAGACGGCTGTTGGAACTTAAATGCGAGCTTTGCAAGCTCTCTTTTAGGAGGAAAGGCATTTTCTGTGAAGCCGGCTTTTTGTAGAACGATAGGTGGCGCGCTCTCAATGTATCCAAACATCAGTGAAGTGCTGGGACCTGCTTACTTACAAAACGCCTTTATGTCAAATAGTCCCGATCCTAAAATAAATTACCGTCCGTTTGAAGACTATAAAATAGCTTCGGCAGGCGTTCAAGCTTTTCAAATCGGAAAGAAAATATTTGGAGAGCAGACTAAAGTAACTATTGATAATAAGAAAGTTGAAGAATGGATGGATCCAAAAAGATCTAATCGCCTCGCTTTCTTGGTGAAAGCCCTTGGTGAAATTCAGTGGTCCGTTCAAAACTACAACAGAGACTTTTATGCAGTAGATGGTGACTCTTTTTCAAATGAAGTTTTAAAGCAGCTCGGCTTTTATAAAGACTTAGAAACATTTAGCAAAAATATGAGACAAGCCGGTATGGCATTAGTTATGGACGCTGCTTCTCTTATAGCAGACAAAGTTGCTAAGTCAAATAAAACTAAAGATGGATCAAAAATGATGCCAATAATTTCGCATCCAAATTTTGACCAATTTGCATCTTTATTCGAAACGGACGATAATGCATATTCTGAAGGGGTCATCTAATGGCTTGGGAAGATTTTTATTTACAATCACTAACGGCACCTGATCGTTTTGGTGGTCTGCGAGAAAGCGAACTTGCAAGTGGTACCATTTCTAATCTCAGTAGTCTCATAAGCAATTTAGTTAAAGTTGATTCTCCTGGCGTCGTTATTAACGAAGAGAACGGAGTGGGCAAACCAGCACAGGCCTTTTGGTGGGATAAGAAAAACTTGTTTCCATTATTAGATGGAGGTCGACCTTATTTTAAGCTGATCAAGCCTTCAAAGGATTACAAAGGAATAGCGCTAAAAAATCCTTTTCAAGAATTTTATATTTTAAAAGGTAATTTCAGTACGGATATGCCACGGCTTCTTACAAAAATAGGTTTTGAAAAACCTGAGGTAGGAAAAAAAGCTCTCACAGAGACCGACTGGTCAATAATGCATACTAATTGGAAGTCGGCAGAAAATGTTAGGCTCCAGCAGAATCAAGCAAAGCAGTCAGAAATTTTAAAGTCAATCTCATCTTCGCTCAATACGGGAAAAGCTTCCTGGGCGGAATAGTTGGCTGGAAAAGGAGAACATAGAGAATGTATTTAAAAAACATCGAATATGGCTTAGAAGAATTTTTAAGTTCGCTCAACTTCATTGCTCCACCAGGCACTACAGTTGCATATTTTGTGACACCACCAGAAGGAGTAGTCTTACCAGAAGGTTCTCCTTTTGAATCTAATGAAGAATCGGCAAATCTTCCGCCAGATGAGTCAATAACGTACATGCGAGTTTCGAAGCCTTTTGATAAAATTGATCAGGCTCGCTCACCAGAAGAATATTTTGATCACGAAGTTCCAACTCTTGGAAGAAGACCTCCTGAGCCAGAACAAGAAGTGATGCCTTCTTATGAGGTTGGAAGTTTAAGAAGTCCTTATGTTCAAGTACTTAGCGAGAGCTCTCTGTATGGAACAGACATAAAACTTTTAGAAAGATATAAAATGTTTCCAAAAAACACGCTTTTTCATTGCGTGCGGAAAAAAGTAAAGTAACCGTGTAACTATCAAAAATCGGAAAACTAATTTAATAGATTTAGAATACTAAGGAGAAAAATATGGCATTTACTAATCGTCGAAGCTGGAGATTACAGTTTATAGATATAGACAGTTCTTTCGTAATGGTCGCAGCAGACGAACCTCTTAATGGGTATATGGTGTGTAGAGCACCAAAAGGAAATCAACGGGCTACTTACTTTCCAAAAGGAAGTCATGAAGCTATTGATGCACTTATGGGCGTTGGTTCCGCGGATTGGCCAGATCTTTTAGAAGCAAAGGCATTTAATGCCGAATATCCTTTGTACATCTCGGCACCTTCTGGAACAAGTGAAGCTTACCCATCTACTTTAGGTGGATTTTATTTTACTAAAAATGGACTTTATAAATTCCACAATATTTCAAACAAACTTGAGTTACAAGACGCGACTGGAAATGCTTTTAAAGTAAAAGTACAACCAGGGAAAGAAAAAGAATTTAATTCCGATATTGCCAAAAGCACTATAGTACTTCGTGGGCCAGATCTCGTAGATTATGTTCCAGATGTTGATGAGCCTGGATTCGGCTTTTTAGAATTTGCAAATGACGAAGACAACTATTCTTTAACGATTACTAAAAACAATAAACTTAATGTCACCGAAATCGTTTATGATGTTATGTTTAGCAGCGCGGAAGGTGAAGCTATTCTTTCTAAAGCCGGCGCTGAAACGGTATATTGGGGAGAAAGTGGAGAGCTTTGGACTTTTAGTGGACAATCAGCTGTTCTTAAAAACTTCGGATTTAATTTAGACGACATAGATGAAGAATCTAATCCTTTAAGAGAATGGATCGGTTCTAAGAACTATGACGCTTTAGTTGGTGAAGAAAACTTTAAAGGTCTCATGGATCTTCTCGTTAATGGAATCACCTTAGATAATGAAGGCGGAAGCTGCTCTATCCCATTAGCTCTTCAAGATCTTTTTAGCTTCTTGGTATCTATTAAGTCTGAAACTTATGCATATTTCATGCAAAAAAGTCAAACCGAAATTCCAACGAATGTTCGTATATCTATGATAGGCTATGATAAATATCTTTATGATAAGATTTTACCACACGCTGCGTTCGATGAATCGGTGTTTAATGCCACTGGAAAATTGAGAATTACTGAGCCATCAGGAGCCGATGAGAAGAATAAACTAAAAAATGCCATGGAAAATAATGAATATGTCGTTTTTTATGATGCAGCTTCTTCAAGCAAAATTTCATACATTGGACAATATGTTCCAGAAGATAGTTCAGACGATGGAAAAGCTTACTATGAAAACGTGACTGCAAATTTTGTGACACAATATATTAGTTGTGACGCTCCTTTATATGGAACATTAAATCCAGAACTTTTTCATAAAATTTTCTATGTAGAGAGTGAAAAAAATATTAGACTCCTTCTTACTGAAGAATCTAGCATTGCTCTTTATGGGTATGAAGAAGGTCTTAAGAAGTATGAAAAAGGTTTTATGACCAATGAAAGTGCTCCTAAAAATCCTAACTTTAATACGCTTACTGTTGGTTGCTCAGAAGAAGTATATCCTGGAAAAACGATTTCAGGTGGAGAATTTACTGGTTCTTTAGATGACAACGGAAAGGACACTTATGGTGGAGATATTTATTTCCCAGAAATTTTACAAGATGATGACGTATCATTTTTAGAGGTAAGAGTTCTTAAGAAGTTCGGTGATGATGCTGATGACTTAGACGAAAATGGATTCTGGAGACACAAGCGCGTTATCGATCCAATCGACTTAGATAAAGACGGCTTCTCACCAAGAGAAAAAGTTTTCACAATAGAAGGAAGCCGATATTGTTCGCTTCTCGTAACGATGAATAAACTAGAAAACAAAGTGGGTGGAGTTTGGAGAGATGCATTTGAACCAATTATTCGAGAAGGCTTAGAAGAAGCCACTCTCCCAGAATACGATGATGTATACGTTTTTATGGAACCAACCGGACAAGAGTCACTTAAAAAAGATTTAGCAGCTATTAGTAATGCAAATGATCTAGCAGCAGTGATTTCTCCAAAGATTTTGGTACCAAATAACCGAAATGTTGTAACGGATCAATTAGCTCAACGGGTTGTTGTATCTGGAAGAGTATCTCAAAAGTCGAATGCTCAATATGCAGGAGAATTTGAAGTGTATGACTCAGTCACTAGAAAAAAATACTGGTGCCAACCTATTGGTGATGTTGGATGTAACATTATGAGAATCATTGAAAAGAAACATGGCGGATGGGCACCTGCTTGGTATAATATTTCTGGCGACCTTGGTGGACAACTTAAACGGAATGTACTTCGAAGCAAATACTCATTTGAAGATGAAGCCTTAAAAACATTAGATATAAAAGGAATCAATCCAATAGTATACACCTCTGATGACGGCTTAATGATAGTCTCACAGAAAACGACGCAAGATCCTAACTTTACTTCAGACTGGTCTTGGCTCGGACACTCACTCTCTTTCCAATTGGTAAAACGAGAAATCAGAGACAATGTTATGAGACCTCAAATTATGAAACCGATAAATAATTATTGGATGGGACTACGACAATCTCAAGTTGATACTATATTATCAAAACGAACAGGTGGATCTTCTCCTATTTGGTCTTATGCTAAGTGTGATATTGCTGGACAAAATAATAATCAAACTAAAGCACAACGTAACTTCGTAATCAAGGTTGATGTTCGAGTGTACACTTTCTCAGAAACGGTAACACTCATTTTAGAAAATCTTCCTCAAGAGGACTAAAAAAAATCAATGCCCATAGCTAAAACTATGGGCATTCATTTAACTAATTCAATATGAAAGAGACTCTTGAAATACTTTTTGCAACAACGCCTGGAATCATTTTTGCATTCGTGTTTGGCTTCGCATTTATATTTCTTATTATATATGTGCTCGTTAAGATTCTATCTAATGTGTCTTCGGTTAACTTAAAAGATAAGTCGATAAAATTTAAAAATAAAAAGAAAGAAAAAGATGACTTTAATATTTTTAAAAACTTAAATCTTATTAAAAGCATTATCGGGGATGAGTACGAGAACTTCTTAAAAGAAGTCGACATTTGTAATAAAGAGCTTAACCGTGAAAATGAACAGAATAAAAAAGTCGCACTTCATAATGCGATAGAACACTTATGCCTTGAGTTCCAGGACTCTTATGACGAGACGACAGAGTATTCTATAAACCGAATGGCACAAGTGTTAGAACTCTATTTATTTAGAGACTTAAACAGTATTCTTCTAAGAAGGTTTGATGAATTGAGAAACTCGTCTCTTTTCTTAGAAAGCTCCGAAAAAGATTTAGAATGTGAAATTCAAAGAATAACGGAAGATATCGTTCGAACAATGAAAAATAAAAGCAGAGACTACTTCTTAATAGACAACCCGAGATTAATGCACAAGGTGTTCGATTCGGGTACACCAGGTCTTCAAAAAGGTATTGGAAATGCTATCAGAGATTTTCATAAGAGATCAAAAGCACAAAAAGAAAAAATAATTGAACTCACAAAGAAAAGGACTGAGTCGATAGAAAAAAAATTAAGTGAGCTTCTTTACGGCACAGACAACACTCAAGAGTAATCTCACTCTCTTTTCTCAAGACTAACTATTATGAAGTTCTCAATTTGTCAGGTGACCCTAAACAAAATTACGTATATTCCCTATAGATCTATTAGAGGGCTTAGAATTAAGTCCTCTATAGAAGATGGTTTACCTTTTGGCTTTATAGAAATCAATGACAGTGATGGTCTTCTTTTAGCTCAATTTAATAATCTTCAAGTTGGCGCTCTTGTCGACATAGTTCTGCTTAATCCTGAAACTGGAGAAGAAGGACTAAAATTTCCTCCTTTTTATATTTTACAACTGGAAGGCGACAACAGTATCACACCAAACATATTTGCAGGGAACTTTAAGATTTGGTTCGGGCATCCTTGGTTCTTATACAAAGACATAAAAAACCATGCATATAAGCCTGGAAATAATGCCGAAATTATTAAGAAAATTCTAAGAAGTGAAGATCGTGGAATCGCGTTTGAAGTCGACAATAAAAACTTCGACGTGACTGATGATGCGAGCTCGAGAAGATTTAAAGTAGGTGAAACGGACTGGGATTTTATACAAAACAAAATTATTCCTTTTACAACCTCTGACCTGCAGCCTGTTCATTTTTTCTGTAGTGATGCTGGAGATTTCTATCTTAAGTCATTTAAAAACATGTATTCTAAAAACCCTAAAGCTCTTATACTTCCAGCGGATGGGAGTATTACTGAAGCGGCATCTATAGAAGAAGCTAACACCATTTGTAAAAACTTTAATATTAAGCCAAACGCAATCTTTTCTGTTATTAAAGCGGACTACACCATAGGCGGTCATGACTTAACTCAGAATTTTTATCCATCTTTCGCTTTTGAAGATGTAAGAAATAACACGCAAATCACGGGAAGAAAAACGATAAAAAATATGCTTCAAAAAAGAAGCGGTGGCTCTTTTGGAAATATTCTTCCTGTTGATAAATATTTTATGCTTAAGGTTGCCGGGACTTCTACAAATGTTTTAAGAAATAGACAATTAGATGACTCTCTTTACTTTATATATAATTTAGGAAAAAAATTAGACACTTTTTTCAAGCTCGAAGTCTTCACCAAATTTGCAGGTGATGTCTTATCTATAGGAGATTGTGCTGAGATTTTTTTAGAAAAAGTTCTTATACAAGGCGTATGGAAAAAACACTGGATGTCTGGAAAATGGCTTGTGTACGAGCTAGATCATTTTACTGACCCAGAAAAAAAATCGAACCAACTTTGGACGAGAATGATTTTAATCAGACCCACCTTTGTTGGAAATGACGGAACAACAACTTTAGGACTAAAAGAGTTGATGTTCGAAACGGTTTAGAAAAAGGAGATTTGAATATGCATTTCAAAGATTTAATGAAGCACTCTAATGATCAATATGACACTAAAAATAGACAAGCAGCTTCTTACTCAGATGAGCTCGTTTTTAGAAAAGCTAAAATTTATAAATGCTTGGGCCCAGGAAATGACAAATTAAAATTGCAGGTTCTTCCTGAGCTCGCCGATTTACCTGAAGAAGAATTTGAAGATCTTCCAGAATATCCTTCTTTCTTTAAAGGACAAGTTATCACTGGACTGAGCTACGAAATGGACGGCGATAATGCAGAATTTGTCTGGGTCGTATGCACACCAGATCTTCAGGTAGGATACGTATTAGGAAAAGTTAATTCTTTTGGAGAGGTCGGAAAAGACTTTTTAGAAAGCTATTCTCATAAAGATGTTGAAGAATACATGACACAACGTAGAGTTCCTTTCACAGATTTTGACTATAATCATTTAAGCGTAATAAATTGGGTAAGCACTTCTCAAGGTGGAATGCTTCAAGCTTTTAATTATGTGACAGGTGACTTCGTCATATTAAATACATCCGGCTCCGTAATTACGATTCAACAACAACAAATTTTTATGAGAGTTGGTTCGCCGGCAAATCCGCCAACTTCACCAACTGCACACTCATTTGTTCTTATGACACCAGACAACATTCATATAAAAGCACCGGCTATCGAGCTCGATGCTCAAGATCTCATTTTAGGAAAAACGGGAAAAGTACTGGGCGGAGTGCTTGGTGCATCGCCCGTTATCGGAACTAATGGACCTTCAGTCACGCCTGTCTCTCACATTCACGTCTAAGAAATCTTCGGTGGTCCAACAGGCGCAAGGCCTATAGGGTACACGCTGTATGCAGAAGGACCTAGTAGCGAAATTGCAGCGTCATTCCCAACATCATTTCCTAAAGGTGCTCGATATGCTTCAAGCTTAATTTCATTTTGATATCCTGTAGCGCGTGGCCAAAGATGTTCAGGAATACTTACCGTCCAAAAATCAGCACCTTCCTCTATGAGACAAACGAGTTCTTCTGCAGACACTGAGGCGGAAGAATATTCTAAAAGCCCGTTGAGATTAATGGTGTCAAAAATGTTCCATCTTATCGGAGTTAAGTGTTCAGAGTCTCCCCAGTTAATATTAAAACTAACTTCATCATAGTCTTTAGTCACTCGTGGTTTCTCAGGATGATTTTTGTTCCAAAGTTTATCCAATTCATTTTTAGTCCACTCTTTTGAAACGAGTTGATACATTCCGTCTTCTGGCTTCTTCGCATAGCGGATAATTTTGTTATGTACATAGCGATATTGTCCGTTATGCGTCGTATAGCGGACAGTTTTGTTATGTTCAATTTTAATGACTTCAGAAACTTCAAAATTATCTATTGGATTATCTTTATATCGAAGCCATCTTAAATAATCTTCTTTTTCAACCCATTCTACTTTTACATACACTTTTTTAATTCTATCTTCTTCTAGCAAAGTGTTATTGATAAGAGCCGCTCTTTTATCATCTGAGCTATTTTGAAGCTCATAAAAAGCTATTTTATAAGACGGAAAATCTTTGAGCATCATAGAAAGTGGAGGAGGTGGAGGTGCAATAGCATTAGGCCCTTTTACTATTTTGTCTATAAC
>JGI24502J29692_10046437_pt1 | contig 14806 bp, 12 predicted proteins | sample BioPla3RNA1_FD_29692 | JGI IMG/M metagenome (IMG submission 29692)
CTGTAGTCACCCAAGTTAAGGTAGATCCTCAGGATCCGGCTTTTCAGAAACCTACCAAACCTATTGGCAGCTTTATGTCTTATGAAGAAGCCAAAAAGAATGAAAAAGAAAAAGGCTGGACTGTGGTAGAGGATGCCGGCAGAGGTTGGCGCCGGGTGGTACCTTCCCCTTATCCCCAGGAAATTATCGAGCGGGAGGCCATTAAAGCATTGATAGATAAAGGGTTTATTGTAACGGCCGTAGGTGGGGGCGGAATTCCGGTAATTGAAGACGGTGATGGCTTAAAAGGTATTGCTGCAGTAATTGATAAGGATTATGCCTCATCCCTTCTGGCAAACAGTATTGATGCCGATTTGTTTATAATTTCCACAGCCGTAGATAAGGTTTGCTTGAATTACGGTAAAGAGAATCAGAAAGAATTGGATCATTTGACATTGGCAGAAGCAAAACAATATACCCAAGAGGGCCATTTTGCCGCAGGCAGTATGGGACCTAAAATCAATGCCATTATCAGCTACCTGGAAAAGGGCGGTAAAGAAGCAATTATTACTTCCCCGGGAAAATTGGCAGAAGCTTTGGAAGGCAAAAACGGCACAAAGATTATCAACTGATATTAAGAAAAAAGTATAGCATTAGGATGCAGTTTTGATATATAGTAGAAGTAGATTAAAATGTTTAATTGACATAATAAAAAAGGAGAGTTATTGAAAGGAGTTGAGTGGGAAAGATGAAAGGAGCTCAAATTGTAGGTCAGGTTACTGCTCGTAAAGATGGGGTTGCAAAAGTAACCGGACAGCTGCCTTATGCTTCCGACATAAATATTCCTGGCATGATGTACGGGGTTGTTTTACGCAGTCCTTATGCTCATGCCGAGATTGTCAGTATTGATACCAGTGAGGCTGAAGCTATGGGAGCTGTTTGTCTCACATATGAGGATATTAACCCCATTTTGTACAATGAACGTAGCGTAAGTGTACCTGACGCCACCTTCCGAGACAGAACGGTTTTGCCCAAAAAGGCACGCCATTTCGGTGAGCCTATTGCTGCTGTAGCAGCGGAAACTGAAGAAGAAGCTTATAAAGCAATGAAAGCACTAAAGGTAGAGTATAAGGTTTTACCTGCGGTTTTCACTGCCGAAGAGGCCATGAAACCGGGTGCGCCCCAGCTTTATGACAAGGTTTACCTGGGTGATAAGGAAGTTAAGATTGAAAACAATGTTGCAGTAATAAGAAATATTGAGGAAGGGGATGTGAAAGAAGGTTTCCGACAAGCGGATCTTATTGTGGAAGAAACTTATAAAACCCAAAGAACTTACCACAGCCAATTGGAAACTAAAGGCGCTGTCTGTAAACCTGAACCTGACGGGGGAATTACCATTTGGGCTACGGCTCAATCCATTCATGCCAACAGGCAATTAATTGCCCAAATCTACAATATTCCTTTAAGTAAAGTCAATGTAAAGAGAACTGCCATTGGGGGAGGTTTTGGGGGAAGTATTCAGGTGAATACCGTGACTCCCATTTGTGCCGGATTGGCCCTAAAGGCGAGACGGCCGGTAAAATTAATTTCTGCCAGGGAAGAGGATTTTTACAGTCATGCGAAATACCCTAATATTTTTCATGTGAAATTGGGGGTAACCAAGGACGGTATTATTACCGCTGCTCATGTAAAGGCATTGGTGGAAATAGGAGCCCATCATATCCAGGCACTGGCATATTTAGGTTGCGTTTCGGGATGGTTTGCTTCCCTTTATAAATACCAAAGCAATATCAAATTCGAGGGTAAGGCAGTATATACCAACAAGGTGCCTGCTTGTGCCCTGCAAGGATATGGCAATCCGGACGTTAACTTTGCCATTGAAAGCACCATTGATATAATTGCAGAAAAACTAAATATGGATCCTATTGAATTAAGACTGAAGAATTACCGGGGTACCGGTGACGAGTTCTGGGGTCAGGGTCCGACCATTCGCTCCATTATTAAAAGCTGCGGAGTGGAAGAGTCTTTGGTTAAAGGACGGGAATTGTTTAATTGGAAAGAGCGCACTAAGCCTTCAGAGAAAACCGGTCATATCCGCCGAGGTATTGGGGTAGCCCGAGGTTTTCACACTTCCGGCACCGGGGGACCTAAAGAAGGAGAGGTTATTGATTACTCCAGTGACTACATTAAAATCAACGAAGACGGTTCTGTGGATGTAGTGTGCCCGGTGGTAGACCATGGCGGTGGGACCTGGGATGCCATTACCAAGATTGTAGCGGATGTTTTGCAAGTACCCTTGGACATGGTGGAAATATCCCCCTCTGATACCAGAACCACCGGTTATGACGTTTGTACCCATGCTACCCGGGGAGTATTCTGCGGAGGAGGAGCAGCATATTTTGTAGCCCACAAGGTAAAAGAAAGATTGCTGGAGTTTGCGGCCAGAATCATGCTGGAGAATCCTATTGATCTGGATGTGATGAGGGATGATGAACTGGGCCAAGGCGTAGTATATGTGAAAAATTTCCCGGAAAAACGAATTACAATTGGAAAAGTAGCCAAAACTGCTCAAATTAACAGTTGGGGTACCATTGCTTATGCTGACAGTTACCGGCAAAAGAACTGTCCTCCATGTTTTGTGACCCACTTTGTCGAAGTAGAGGTTAATACTAAAACTGGAGAAATTAGTTTCCCCAAGGTTTTGATTTACGGTGATTGCGGTACTCCGGTGAACCCGGACTTAGTAGAGGGCCAGTTGATTGGCGCTTTTAACCGGGGAATGGGATTTGCCATTTATGAGGACACGCTTTATGAGGAAAATGAAATAGGTAATCTGAAATGCCATGGGTATATGGTTGATTATAAGACACCTACTTCTTATGAAATGCCTTTGGCTGAAAACATTATCGTTCGTCTGGCTGATACCTATGAACCCACCGGTCCTTTCGGAGCAAAAGGGATGGGGGAAGCAGCCTTCAGTTCGGTGGCTGCCGCCATATCCAATGCAATATATAATGCAATAGGCATTAGGTTTACCGAGCTTCCCTTAACGCCGGAAAAGGTTCTGAAAGCAATAAAAGAAAAGGGTATTTAATTTAGAAATAACTATTGTCGTCAGGGAGGGTCTTATGATCAATACCTTTGATGACTTGGAAAAGGAGTGAAAGGGATGCACGTAAATACCAGAATTATGCCGGTAGAATTTGAGTATTTGGAGCCAAAAACCAAAGCTGAGGCTTTGGAGATGTTGGCCAAATATGATAATGTGAAGGTCCTGGCCGGGGGCACTGATTTAATCGTGAAACTGAAAACCGGAGCGGATATTAAAGTTGATTATATGATGAATGTGAAGGAAATTGAGGAACTAAATTATATAAAATTAGAAGATAACCTGGTGAAAATCGGGGCGGTTACTCCCTTGTCGACTATTGAAAATAATGAAATTATTAATAAGTATCTCCCCATATTAAGTGAAGCTATTAAGGCCATGGCTGCCATCGCTGTGCGGAATATGGGAACCATCGGAGGGAACTTGTGTAATTCATCTCCCGCCGGAGATACCATTCCTCCTCTCACAGTTTACGATGCCAAGCTTATTTTAGCCGGTAAGCAGGGTACCAAAGAGGTTTCTGTCGAGGAGTTTATTACCGGACCGGGAAAAAATGTTTTAGCTCAGGATGAGATGCTGGTGGAGGTAGTTGTTCCTGCGCCGAAAGAAAATACAGGGGCGGCTTTTATTAAGAAAACCCGGGTAAAGGCAGACATTTCCAAAATTAATACAGCGGTATTAATGGAACGTGTGGAAGATAAGTGTGTTAATTGCAGAATTGCTATGGGCTCTGTTGCAGCCAAGGTAGTACGGATTTTACCGGCAGAAGAGGCTGTCCGAGGACAAAAAGTCGACTTAAACCTGTGTCAAAAAGCAGCCCAAATCGTATCTGATGAGATTAAACCCATTGATGATAACCGTTCTACAGCCGAGTACAGAAAAGAAATTGCTCGGGTCATTGTGGAAGATGCCATGAAAATTGCTTGGCAGCGTTCCGGAGGTGAAAAAATCAATGACTAAACATGAGATCGAAATTACAGTTAATGGCAGAAAACGAAGACTGACAGTTAAACCCAATGATTTATTGCTCAATGTGATTCGAGAGGATTTGGTACTCACCGGCACAAAGTACGGCTGTGGAATCGGGGAATGCGCCGCATGTACCGTATTAATGGAAGGAAAACCGGTATTAGCCTGTATGATTTTGGCTGTAGCTGCTCACGGAAAGAATATTACGACCATTGAAGGTTTGGCTGATGGTGATAAACTGGCTCCCGTGCAACAGGCTTTTATTGACCATGGAGCTATCCAATGTGGTTTTTGTACTCCGGGGATGGTTTTAACCTCTCATGCTTTACTCAATGAAAACCCGGATCCCAGTGAAGAAGAGATCAGAGATTATTTGCGAGGAAATTATTGCCGCTGTACCGGGTATACAGCTATTGTTAAAGCAGTCCAGTCATGTGCAAAGAAGAATCAATAAACCTTTAAGTTAATAAGGTGAAAATGGGGGAGTGATTAGTGTGAAAAACTTCAGTTTCGTCAATGTAGAGAATAAGGCGGATGCTTTGGAAGTTTTGCACCGGGAAAAGGAGAAATCCTGCCTCGTGGCCGGAGCAACAAATGTCATGCCTTTTATTCGCTACGAAAAAATTAATGACAAAACTCTGATTAACATTAGAAATTTGCAGGAACTTCGTTTTATTCGTGAAGAAGAAGACAAGATTGAAATCGGCCCGTTGACCACTATTTACGATTTGGAAAACTCTGAGATTATTGAAAAATATGCTCCTGCATTGAGAGAGGCTGCGCAAGATTTTGCTGATCCAACTACCAGAAACAGTGCTACCATCGGAGGAAATATTGCCAATGCTTCTCCGGCGGCAGATACGGCCACACCTCTTTTGGCTTTAAATGCTGTTGTTGTTGCCGAAAGTAAATCTGGAGTCAGAAAAATCCCCATTCAAGAATTTTTCCTGGGCGTTAACAAGACAGCTCTTCAGTGTGATGAATTAATTACCGTGATTGAAGTACCGAAAAATGCTGCCAATAGCAACAGTTGCTTTATTAAACTGGGTCTCAGAAATGCCATGGCCATATCTGTGGTCAGTGTGGCCGCAGGTGTAGAATTGGCAGAAGGAAAGGTTGCCCATGCGAATGTTGCTTTAGGTTCTGTTGCTCCTACTCCGGTTCGAGCAAAAACGGTGGAAGCAGCCTTAGTAGGGAAAGAGTTTACTCCCGGGCTGGTGGAAGAAACAGCCAAACTGGTAACTGAAGATATTTCTCCCATTGATGACGTTCGGGCCAGCGGAGAATATCGCAAAACCGTAGCTGCCGTATTGGTGAAAAGAGCTCTGAAAAAGTCGGGGAAGATATAGCCGGCTGATTTTGGGAAGAGGGGGGTCAATGATGAGTGAAATAAATATCACTGTTACAGTGAATGGTACAAAAATCAATGCAAATGTGAAGCCGGAAATGAATCTACTTAAGTTTCTGAGAAGCCAAGGCTTTTATGATGTCAAATGCGGCTGTGAAATGGGTGACTGCGGTACTTGCACCGTTATATTTAACGGCTCGTCGGTAAAATCTTGCATTACTTTGGCCGCTCAGGCTGACGGCGGTACTGTTTGGACCAATAAAGGCTTGGGAGAAGTGGACGAATTAACCCAAAAACTTCAAAAGGCCTTTGTGGAACATGGTTCCATCCAATGTGGTTTCTGCACACCGGGCATGATTATAGCTGGGAAAGCCTATATAGAAAAGGGCGGAAAACCGGACCGGAATGAAATAAAAAAAGCCATTTCCGGAAACCTTTGCCGGTGCACCGGATATAAGAAAATTGTGGATGCTATATATGATGTAGCAGAGCAGATGTCCAAATAGGTCGAGATAAACGGGAGGTGTGAAGATGAGTGCTATGTTTAAATTAGTAGGCAAACCGGCTCCGAGGCATGATGCCTGGGCTAAAGCCAAAGGTGACCAATTATATTCTGATGATTTTACCATGCCGGGAATGTTATATGGAAAGGCTTTACGGAGCAAATATCCGGCAGCCATTATTAAATCTATTGATACCAGTAAGGCGAAAGCTTTACCTGGTGTACATGCGGTTCTTACAGCAAAAGATGTACCCATGAATGTGGAAATATCCAAATTCGGCCAGATGAAGGATGTTGGCGGCGGGTTTGAAGGTTTATATAAGGTTTTGGCCGACGGTAAAGTGCGCTTCAAGGGTGAAGCCATTGCTCTTGTGGCAGCAGAAACCGAAGAGTTGGCTGAGGAAGCCTGCCGTTTGATTGAGGTGGATTATGAGGTACAGCCCGGGGTTTTTGATCCGGAAGAAGCATTAAAACCCGGAGCCTATATCGTCAGCAGTGATGAAGGGGAAAATGAAAGCAACCTGATTATGGAATCCCACATTAATAAAGGTGATGTGGAAAAAGCCTTTGCTGAAGCTGATGTAATTGTGGAAAATGAATACCGGGTACCTCCGGTGGATCATGCTTACCTGGAGACCGAAGGCGGTGTAGCCTGGGTAGATGATAATGGCGTGATTACCATGCGGGTAGGTACTCAGGTGTTGGAGCATTATCGCACCATTGCAAAAGTAATGGGTCTTCCCCAGAACAAAGTACGCAACATGAGCGTGCCCATGGGCGGCGGTTTTGGAGGAAAAGAGGACATTACGGTGGAAACCTTCCTTTGCTTATTGGCAAATGCAACCAAACGCCCGGTAAAAATGGTATGGAGCAGGGAAGAATCCCTGGAAGTACACAGCAAAAGACATCCGGAAATACTGCGCTATAAAACTGCCGCTACCAAAGACGGTAAGATTACCGCACAAAAAGTGGAAATTATTATGGACGGAGGCGGTTACAAATTATTAACCGGTTGGGTCCAAATGTATTCTACCGTTAATGCTCCCGGTTGCTATAATATACCGAACGTGAAGGTAGACAGCTATTCAGCTTTGACCAACAATACCCCCAGCAGTGCCAACCGTGGGTTCGGCTGCTGCCAGGCGAACTTTGCCTCTGAGCTTCAGATGGATGAATTGGCTGCCAAACTGGGCATGTCTCCTTTGGAAATCCGACTTAAGAACTGCTTAAGAAACGGGGATGAGATTTGCACCGGATTTATCCCCCAGGGCCATATTGCACTGGAGGAAATTGCCAAGAAGGCTTGGGAGGGCTTAGAAGCAACGGGTCCCAAACCGGATTATGTTGACGGTAAGAAAATCGGTCGGGGCCTGGCCATTGGTATGATGAGTTACGGTCGGCTCACCTTTATGCACGATTCTTCTCGGGTAGGACTGAGAATTGAATTGGACGGAAGCGTTACCTTAAGGGCCGGGGTGCCGGATTTAGGCGGCGGTCAGGCATCTGTGCTCTGCCAAATTGTTGCGGAGGAATTAGGCATACCCATGGAAAAAGTACATCCATATATTATGGATACTCATTTAACCCCGCTTTGTGGAACCACCACCGCCACCCGGCAGTTGTATATGTCAGGTAATGCCGCATTGGTCACGGTTAAAGTCTTAAAAGAAAGAATTATTAAGAAAGCGGCAGAAATGTTAGATGCAAAACCAGAAGAGGTACAATTGATTAATGAAAAGGCTTGCTTGATTAATAATCCTTTGAAAAGCGTCCCATTTGTACAGGTAGTCGGTGCCTTATCCAACGATGGGGTGGAACTGTTCCATGAAGGGCAATTCAATGCTCCCTTTACCGATGTGCCAAACCTTCATGATATGAAAGGACGTATTTGGCCGGACTTTACCTACAGCGCTCATGCGGTGGAAGTTGCCGTAGATGAAGAAACAGGAAAATTCGAGGTGCGCAAGGTTGTTCTCTGCTACGATGTAGGGAAAGCTATCAATAAAAACAGCTGTGAAGGCCAATTGGAAGGCGGTTGCGTCTATAATCAAGGTTACGTCACTGAGAATATGGGCTGGGAAAACGGGATTACCAAAGCTCGTTCCTTTGCAGAATACCTAATTCCCACGGCTGTCGATGCCCCGGAAATTGAAACCATTATGGTCGAGTCCGGAGGCGGTCTTGGACCTTACGGTGCGAAAGGGGTAGGGGAACCTGCCGACAATTCCATCGCGCCGGCTATTGTTAATGCCATCTATGACGCGGTGGGGGTCAGGCTAAAAGAAATGCCTGTCACACCGGAAAAACTATTAAAAGCGATTCAAGAAAAGAATAAATAATTTAACCCCCTGTATTCCGGGGAGGAATAATATTTATCTTTCCCGGAATACATATTATCATTAAATATTTAAAATTGTTGTGAGGAGGAAATAGCTAACATATGAGTACAGTGTTTAAAAAACCAAGTCAAGCTCAACTGGATTCTTTTAAAAACAGAGATGTTTTATCTGCTGCGGATTTAACAAAAGAAGATTTGGAGATCATAATGAATACTGCCGGCTATTATGAGCAACAGCTGGCGGAGAATAAAATCATTAAAGATATGGAAGGTAAGGTAATGGCTTCATTATTCTATGAGCCTAGTACCAGAACCCGGTTATCATTTGAAACTGCCATGCTGCGTTTAGGTGGATCTGTGATTACAGTGGCTGAATCCGCCACCAATCAAACATCCTCTACTGCTAAAGGGGAAACCATCCATGATGGGATTTGCGTAATTGACGGTTATGCCGATGTCATTGTCATCAGAAATCCTGTGACAGGAACGGCCCAAGTAGCTGCAAATGCTGCCGAACATCCTGTAATTAATGCCGGTGACGGTGCCGGTCAGCATCCCACCCAAGCCTTGTTGGACATTTATACCATCATTAAAGAAAAAGGCAAGGTGGAAGGGTTAAAAGTTGCTCTGGTGGGAGACTTAAAATATGGTCGTACGGTACATTCACTAGTTGAATTTTTAGCCATTTACGGTTGTGAAATGATTCTGGCATCTCCAGACGAGTTGAAAATGCCGGAAGATATTGTAAAGAGTTTAAAAGACAGAGGATTGAAAGTAACTGAAACCAACAACTTAAAGGATGCTGTTGTTGATGCTGATGTATTGTATGTAACTCGGGTTCAAAGAGAAAGATTCCCCAGCTTGGAAGATTATGAAAAAGTTAAGGATCTTTTTATTGTTGACGAGGATTTAATCAGCGGAGCCAAAGATGGAATGATCATCTTGCATCCCCTGCCGCGGGTTAACGAGATTACTGTAGGTGTGGACAAACATCCGGGAGCACTCTATTTCAAACAAGCACATAATGGTTTGTATGTGCGCATGGCTCTTTTGGCATTGACTACCGGAAGCGTTCGCTAATCTTATGAAATTTTAGCAAAAAAAGTTTAGCAATGTTTCGGAAAAATTAAAGCGGAAAAAAGGTCTATGAGCCTATGGCGAGAATATAATTATTACACTATAATAATATAAGCTTAAAGAGTATATATCCCGTAAGACTAGTTTGACGTTTTTTCCGCTTCTTTTTTGCTTGTCATTTTAACGTATTAAAGTATTAAAGGATATTAAGGAGTTTTGGATGAGAGGAGAATTATAAATGGCCTTGTTGGAAACTCAGAAACTCTCAATAAATTTTGGTGGCCTCTGGGCAGTAAAAGACGTAGATTTTGCCATCGATTCCGGAGAGGTAGTAGGTCTGATTGGACCCAACGGTTCGGGCAAGACAACATTTCTTAATATTATCAGCGGCATATACCGGGCCACTAGAGGCAAGGCCTTTGTCAAGGGTGAAGATATCACAGGACTTAAGCCTTACCAGATCTATCAAAAAGGTGTTTCCCGCACTTATCAGTCCAGCCGCTTATGTTGGGATTTAAGTGTTGCCGATAATATTGCCATCGGCCTCTACACTCAACAAAAGAGTTCTCTTTTTGACGTAGTTTTTCGGCCCCAAAAAAGTAACCAGGAAGTTTATGAAGGGGTTCAGCAAGCAATGGACATGCTTTGCTATTTTAATCCGAATCTGGTGGAAAAGAGATATGAATTAACGAAAAATATTCCCCATATTGACCGCCGGCGTATTGAAATCAGCAGAGCTTTGGTAGGATCTCCTTCAATTCTTTTATTAGATGAACCAACAGCGGGCTTGAATGAAGAAGAAACCATGACCATGATGAAGGATATCCAAAAGATAAAAGAGAAGCTTTCTGATATTTGTATCATTATTATTGAGCATGATATGCAGGTGATGAAAGAAGTGCCTGAAAGGATCGTTGTTTTTAACGCCGGTGAGAAAATTGCGGAAGGCGTGTACGACGATGTGGTTAATGACCCGGGCGTAATTAGCGCCTATCTGGGAGGGGCGGAAGAATGACACAAAAAACCTTGGAAATCTCTAATATAAGTACCCGCTACGGTCAAATTCCCATGCTTATGAATGTTAGCTTGGAAATAAGGAAAGGCCATATAGCCTGTGTCTTGGGAGCAAACGGTGCAGGCAAGACCACCTTATTAAAAACCATCTTAGGTATGGTCAAAGCAGATACGGGAAGCATTAAGTTAAATGGAGAGAGTATTGACCACCTACCGACTCATAAAAGGGTGGAAAAAGGCATTGCCATGGCTGCTGCTGCCTTTGGCACTTTGCATAAAATGACGGTAGAAAAAAATCTGAAGATGGGTGCTTATTATATAAATGATAATAAATTATTGAATGAACGTTTGGAGCAAGTATACCAGTCTTTTCCTATCCTGAAAGAGAGATTAAACCAAAAAGCAGGTACTCTGTCCGGTGGAGAACGTACTATGCTGACTATTGCCCGGGCTGTTATTAATAAACCTACCCTGCTGATGCTGGATGAACCCTCTTTAGGTTTGGCTCCTATAATGGTGGAAGAAGTTTTTAGAGTAATCAAAAAACTGAATGAAAAGGACAACATGACCATCCTTTTGGTGGAACAGAATGCCCAAAAGGCATTGGATGTCTCCCACTATGGCTATGTGATTCAGAAGGGTCAAATTGTATTTAAAGGCGAACCGGATGAACTGCGTAGCAGTGAATATGTGGAAAATCCTGTGGCCGGCTAATTTGGCAAAAGTAGTATAGTTTATTTTTAGTATTATAATTTATCCGCCGATCATTAAATAAGGGGGGTGATCATGAGCGGATAAAGTTTGCTGGGGAGAGAGTGTTTATATTTTGAAGAGGTTAAAAAGGAGGTAAAAATTCATGTTGAAAAAATCTAGAAAGTATTCTCTATTATGGTTAGTAGTTTTAATGGCGGCATTGCTGATAGCAGCAGGTTGCGGCGGTCAGGATGCCGGAACCGGTGGTGATAGTGAAGCTCCAGATGTAGTGAAATTAGGTTTTCTTTCTCCTATTACCGGACCTAATTCGGCGGAAGGTGCGGCAGCTCGAAATGCTTTTCTCATGGCGATTGATGCCGCAAATGCATCTGGTGAGTTTCCCTATACCATTGAAGTGATTGTCATTGACGATGCCAGCAAACCGGAAGTAGGGGCTGCCGGCGCACAGCAGATTGTGGCTGACGAGAAGGTTGTAGCGGCAACCGGTCACTGGAATTCCGGCGTGGCGGAAGCAACCATTCCTATTTTCAAACAAGCTGAAATTCCCCTGTTAATTTGGGGCGCCATTAAAGAAGGTTTAACTAGTCCGGAAAACTATCCTTATATTACTCGTTCTGCACCTACTGCAGCTCAGGAAAACGAGCCTTTGGCCAATATTCTGATTAAAGATATGGGCTACAAAAAATGGTTCATTGTATCTGATGTAACTTCCTATGGGGAAGCTAACACGGAAGTTTTCACAAAGATACTGGCTGATATGGGCTGCGAACTTCTGGGTACAGAAAAAGTACAAGAGGGTACTGTAGATTTTCGCCCCATTATTCAAAAGATTAAATCCTCCGGTGCTACTGCCGTTTATTTTGGCGGTGTTGTGACGGAAGCCTCTTTATTAAAGAATCAAATGCATGAAGCCGGAATGGATGATGTATTATTTGCCGGTATCTCCGGTATTTATTCCGAAGACTTCTTGAAAATCGGCGCTGAGGCTGCAGAAGGCGCTTTAGCTATTAAGCCGGGTATTGATCCTTCTAAGTCTCCTGAAGGACAAAAATTCCTGGATGACTATGCAGCCGGCGGTTATTCCGAGCCGGTTGGTGCTTTCACTCCTTATGCTTATGAAGCCGCGTTAATTTTACTAAATGCCTTAAAACAATGCGGTGATAATCCTACACCAGCAGCTATGGTAGATGCAATTAAAGACAGCGAAACTACAGGTATTATGGGTACCACCACCTTTAACGAGTTCGGCCAAACCAATAACGTAGCAGCTTATATGTTGGTGGTACAGGACGGAAAATGGGTTTCCTTTGATGAATCCGAATATGCCACCGGAACCCGTGTTCTGCCTCAACCTTAAGATTAATTGAATTAATTATCCTGTTTCAGAATAAAGGGGGAACAGGCCGGATTTATCCTGCCTGCCCCCACTCTCTCCGTATTTTTTTTATGGAATGGGTTTTCTTTAGCCGTTCCTGACAGAAGATATGCTTATTTAAAACAAGGTTTTTTTCCGGTTAAAGTTTAGCCTAAAAGGAGTTGACTCAGATAATGGAGTTATTATTTGGACAAATCATTAATGCCATTTTGCTGGGATGTACATACACCCTAGTGGCAATTGGCTTCTCCTTGTTTTTTGGTGTGATGGACGTAGTAGTGTTTTGTGCTGGGGATATTGCAATTTTCGGAGCTTTTTCCATTATGGGAGCTTACACGATCCTGGCTAGTGCAGGTATTTTCAGTGTGCTGCCTTTTACTGTAGCAGTATTTATTTTGCTTTTAGTTGCCTCTATTTTATGCGCATCCTTAGGTCTTTTGACTTATAGGTTTTCAGTGAAGCCTTTTGAAAATACATCTGCTTTGATGCCCTTGCTAAGCACCATTGCTTTAGGTGTGGTGATTAAGGAAGTTCTGGGTCTTGTTTTCCAACGGGTTGTGAATCCTCTTGCCAAAGCGGCGGCTTCCGGAGGAGAAGCTTTAGCAGTTCAGGGAGGAAGGAATCCTCAGGCTATGCCGGTATTGATTGCGCCGGACGGCACGATTACGGAACGTAACCTAATCATTATTGGTGTTACATTGTTTTTACTTCTGGCTCTGTTTTTGTTCTTGAATAAAACGAAAATTGGCCTTTCCATGCAGGCTATTTCTCAAAATAAAGATTTGTCAAGAATGATTGGGATTAACGTGAACAGAATTGTTATCCTAACCTTTGTTATTGGCGGTGTGTTACTTGCTATTGGTGGCTTTTTGGTTGGGTCCTATAATACCATCATTCGCTTTGATAATGGGACGATGTACGGTACTAAAGGTTTTGCGGCAGCCGTTGTGGGAGGTTTGAGCAATATCTATGGTGCCATTGTCGGAGGAATGCTTTTAGCCTTTGTGGAGGTTTTTGTTTCCGGGTATATTCCCAATGGTACAGCTTATTCCAGTATAATTGCGTTTGTAGTCGTAGTTTTCTTTATTGTATTTAAGCCTGAGGGTATCATCGGCGAAAAAACCGTGGAAAAAGTTTAGACACAAAGGGAGGAAGTAATTATGAAAGATCAAGGCACCAAGCCCTCAATTCCCAATTTTTTATACAGTGCTCTCGGTGTGTTAATGATTAATCTTATTATCTTTGTTTTACTTTATGTAATCATAGCAGCCGAATTTGCTGTGAGCATGATTACTCTGCTCTGTACAATTCTGGTCATGCTTTATTTGGATAAAAAGGGTCTGATTAACGAGATTTTTTCAATCTTTATTAAATACAAAAGAACTGCTCTTATCTCCACCGTAGTTTTGGCGCTGATTTTCCCTCTCATGCTGGCAGATAAGCGCTATATTGCCCATATTGCCATTATTGTGACTGTGTACGGCATGGCGGCTCTAGGTTTAAATTTTCAAATGGGTTCTACCAATATGGTTAATTTTGCACCGGCCGCGTTTATGGGAATCGGAGCATATTCCATTGCGGTATTAACGGCTAAATTTGGGATGTCATCCTGGGTGGCTTTGGCTATTGCCATACTTACTTCAGGTTTAATGGGTCTTTTAATCGGCATACCTACTTTACGTACTAAGGATTATTATCTGTCATTGGTAACTATGGCTTTGCAATTGGCTTTTACCATGGTTCTTTTCAACATTCCATATTTGGGAGGGCCTAATGGTATTTCCGGTGTTAAGCCATTGTCTATTGGAGAATTTTCTTTAGTGAAAAGCTATACTGTTTTTGGTGTTAAGATTGCGCCCCAGATACCGTATCTGTACTTGTGTATTTTAATACTGGCTCTGTTTATTTATATTGCCATGAGAATATATATTTCCCGCATCGGATTATCATTGAATACGATTGCCCAGGATGAAGTGGCAGCTAATTGCCTGGGAATAAATATTGCTGCCCGGAAGCTTTTTGCTTTTGTCATCGGGGCTATTTTCTGCGGGGTTGCCGGTGCTCTTTACGGAAGCTATACCAGTTATGTGGGTCCGGATGATTTCGGGTTTCCCAAGTCTTTAATGATTATTTGCATGGTAATTTTGGGAGGAATGGATAATGTTGTGGGTGTAGTTACCGGGGCTTTTATCCTTACCGTTATTACCGAAAAACTGAGAGTCTTTTCTGACTTCCAGCAATTGGTATATGGTTTAATTCTTTTAACGGTGCTGATTGTGCGACCCGCCGGGTTAATTCCCAAGAGAGTGCGTAACTATTGTATGGTATTTAAAAAGAACATTGTGAAACACACTCAGGACTAAGCCGTTTATTAATTTGAC
>JGI24502J29692_10003440_pt1 | contig 14765 bp, 11 predicted proteins | sample BioPla3RNA1_FD_29692 | JGI IMG/M metagenome (IMG submission 29692)
CGAAGAAATAAAATTAAGAGAAAAAGAAATAGAAGAAGAAAATGTAGAAGAAGCAGATACTGATTTGGCTGATGAAGTTGTAGATAGAGTTTCAGAAGGTCAAAAAGTAGACAAAAGATTAATAAGTGGATAAAGTTTTGAGGAGGAATTAAAATGACAAAAGAAGAATTAAAAAAACAGCAAGAGGAAGAAGAAGCTTTAAAAAAGCAACGAGAGGAAGAAGAAGCTTTAAAAAAACAGCAAGAGGAAGATACCCTTAAAAAGAAACAAGAAGAAGATAAAGAAAAGGATGATTTTGATATTAAATCTTATTTGGCAGAAGAATTTAAAAAAATGCAAGAAGCTACTGAAAAAACCAAGTTAGAATTAGAAAATATTAAAAAAGAAGCAGAAAAAAAAGATGAAGAATATAGAAAAATAATAGAGGCATTAAAAACTGATAATAAAAAAGAAGATATAATAAAAGAAATAGAAGAAACAAGAAAAGAAACAGAGAGGCTAAAAACAGAACAGCAATTGAGAGAACAGTTAGAAAAAGAAAAGTTAGAAAAAGAACAAGCCATAGAAGCTAAAAAGATGCTTGAGATGAAAATAGAAGAAGAAAATAAATTGAAAGAAAAACAATTAGAAATTGCTAAGTTTAAAAACGAGTTATTAAAAGAGGCTACAGAAAAAGCATATTTAGCTGATAAAATAAATAAAATTCTTGAAGAAGAAAGTTTTGAGGAGCAAAAATCTTTATATAAATCAATGAAAAAGTTTTTCGATAATCCAGAGGAAGAGCAAGCTTATAAACTAAGGAAAGAGGCTGGTAAGTCGGCTTTTGACGGCGTGGTAAAAAGCAATGGGAACACGTCAAATAATATATTTGATTTTGGGAATGCTTATATAAATAAAATATTAGGCAAAAAATAATGATAAGGAAGTGATTTGAATGGCAGATGTAGCACAATTTGGCTTAGATGCTTTGGCGGCTATAAGAAAAAATGTTGTATTAAATGAAGATATAACAGAAGGATTGTTATTTGGTCTCAATGGAGACGGAGAGGCTGTAAAAGCAGATGCTTCAACTGGTGTTGTAGCAAAAGGTATAATTATAAGAGGTTCTGCAAGCGGATGGGGAGAGGCTGTTGTATTTAATAAAGCTTCAACTTTAAAAGCAGGAGATTATACAGACTTAAACAAATATGCAGTTATAGATGTGCCAGCAGGTACATATAATAATGCACAAATAGGTAACAAATTATACTTAGGAGAAGCAGGAGCTTACACAACTGTTGAAAATACAACTTTAGGAGAATTGAATCAAGAAGTTGGATATGTTTTATCTACTGATGCAATTGCAATAGATTTAACTAAAGATACAGAAGGTACTGTTAATGTAGCAGGTAATTTTGACGTATTTGAAGTTTCAACAGAAGGAGCTTTATCTACAGCAGGAATATCACTTGTTACTACAGGATCAGGGGATTTAGCATTGACTTTGGGTGCTCCTAAAGCGGGAACACAAGTTAGAATAAAATTAGTTTCAGATGGTGGAGGAGATGCTGTAGTAACAACTAAAACAGGAGTAACATTTGATGGAACTAATAATCAAGCTACATTCGATGATGTACTTGATGAATTAGTATTGGGATATAAAAGTGCAACAGAATGGATAATCATAGAAAACGTTGGAGCAGTAGCGTTAGCCGCAGTATAATAAAATAAATAATTAAGGAAGGTGACATATAGAATGGCAGATTTATCAATTTTTACAGGGAGACAAAACATAGGTGATATACCTAATGTATTATATGGAAATGAGAGTTTTAAAGATATATTTGGAGAAATAATAGCATCTAATAGCCAAGCAGTACAATTTACCAACGAAATAAACGCTGTACTTGCTCCTATGGAAGTTGAAGTACCAAGAAAAAATAACAGTCCTTTACCTGTTAAAGTTCATAATGTTAAATTTGCAGAAGGTGGAGTTCAAACATCTGCAAAAGAATTTAGACCATATATGGATAAATTCGATATGACTAAATCACAAGGTAAAAATGTTATGGTTGTACAGTTTGATGATGAAACTATATTAGAAGCAAGAAATAACAAAGTTGATTTAGATATGCAGGTTCTTGAAAATATAAGAGAAATAAGAGGAGTTTATGTTAATAAATATCTTGCATTTTCAAGGTTAAAAGCTGTAATAACAGGAACTACATTATCTGACACAATACCTACGTTAGATAGTGGAACAACTGGATTAGCTGGATATAAAAGAGCTTTCGGTTTTGCAAGAGGAGAAGATTATTCTGACTTCTTAACTACTGCCGATGGTGTAACTACAAGAAATCACTATAGAACTATAAAAGGTTCCACATGGACAACTACAGATATAACAGATGCTATAGATTTAGTAATAAATACAAATGTGTATTCAGGGCAAGGAGTAATAGTATTAGGAAATCCAAGAACAGTTCAAGCTGTTGCAAGTTTGGCAAATGCTCCTGAAAATAAAGATATAGAAATATTTGGAAGAGTAACGTCTGCATTAGGTGCGGATTGGAAACAAGTAAATGGCATGCACCCTGACTTCTTAATATTCTTAGATAAAGGATATTTGAATGGTTCTTCGCCTTTATTGGTAAGAGGTGTTGAAGTTGATGAAGCTCAAAGAGGTCTTGGAATGATGTATAAAAATGACCTTAAAGCCTTCAAGTCAATAGTAGATATGAATGGAGCTAAATTTAGAATATTCCCTGAGGAATGGTATATGACTTACAGATTATCTGGTGTTATACTTGACACAAAAGCAGGAAGAGGACACGCAAGTGGAACGATGCAAGCTGATTCTGTAACTGCTCTTGAAAACTGGGTAGCTGTATTAAATTCTTATTGGAAAGCATAATTATTAATGGGGAGTAAATCTCCCCTTCCTATAATTTAAGGAGGAATAAATAAAGTGGAAAAATTAGAAATATTTAAGAAAAAATTACTTGAGGCAACTACAGTTGTTGCATCTGTGTATCCACAAGGCTCGTCTGAGTTCCTAAGGACAGATAAAGAACAAGTGGCTGTAATGATAGAAATGTATGAACTAAAAGAATTAGTGGCTCAAGTCTTAGAAGAATTAAAAAAAATAAATGCAACTAAAATTGAAAATAAAGAAGAAGCGAAACCATCAACAAAAACAACTACCGCTAAAAAGTAGGTGAGTTAAATGGCAAATTATCCATTAGGTTTAATTAGTGGGTTGGAAAATGGAAATAAAACTATATTAGGAAGTGGGACATATTTTTCTATATTAGATGATGGCGATGAAGTTATAATTAACGGATTAACACATATAGTTAGCAATGCTATCAACGATGAGAAATTTACAATAACTACTGCTACAACTGGAATAGTGGGAACTATGGTATACACCAATAAAAAATCAATATATTATGAATATCAAATATGGAAAGTAGATACATTGATTGCTAATTATGACACTGAATTAGCAGGAATTAAAAAAACAAAATCAGGAACAAAAGAGATAGAGTTTTCTGATAGTAATACCAGCTTACAGGAATTATTAAGGTTGAAAAGTTTTTATGAGGAAGAATTAAAGAAAGCTTTGGATTCTGAAAATGGCACAAATAATTGGACTTTTAGGCGTATGGAATATGGCACATATTAAAGATTATCATACTAAAGGTATGATGAAATTAAGAAAGCTATTAGTAGACGAAGATGAAAATGAAAAATATTGTGTTATAAGGTTTCCGAGTTCTGTTAATAATAATCTTAAAAATACAACTTTTAATAAAATTCCTGTAATAACAAGTTCCGTAGAAATTGATGATTTAAAAAATAATAACAATACATTTTCAGATGAAGCGTTAATAATAACATTATTATTTGAAGATATAGAAGGATTAAAAAATACAACTAATTTATATAATTTACCAATTAAAGGATTTAAAGACATGAAAGCTTCTGTAATATATAAAGGTAAAACTTATATAGTTAAGTCAGAGGAATTTTCAGAGTTTTCTAACTCTATTGACTTATATTGCGACACAAAAGCGTAGTTGGTTAATATGAGTATAAAATTAAATCAATTTATTAAAAACTTAAATGAGTTTAATAAAAATCCAATGGCTAAATTAAAAAAAGAAATAATATATATAGTTTATGCTACATTGTGGCAAATGGCTAAATATCAAATAGTAGATACTGGTCACGCAAGAAGCTTGATAATAGGAAAATTTGCAAGTAAGTATGGGTTTACTTACGAGGATTTAGACACTTATTTCTGGGACTATTGGGGAAATTTCGAAGGAAACGGTAGAGACTGGTGGTCTCATATAGATAAGACTACTATGAAAGAAACTGAAAACAAGTTAAAATATACTTTAGATTTAATCATAAAAGATGATGGGATTTATCAACAAGAATTAGGAACTAATGACAGGTACCCTTCGAAAAAACACGCAAACATGACTGGAAGAAATAATAGTGAGTATAGAAGAAGACATTTAACTATGGTTGCTGATATGGTAAATTCAAACAATTTTGGAAGCTTAGAGAAATTTAATTATGATGCTTTTGTAAATGAAATATGTAAATTTATAGATAAGGAGTTGATTAAATAATGGCAGATAATAGAATAAAAAAAAGTCTGCATAAATTTTTATCAGACAATCTTGATATATTTGTTACATATAATTCAAACGAAAGTAATATAGTTAATATCGAGGACTTAAATTCTTCTGTTGATATTTTTTATAGTGGAATACCTATAACAAAGATAGTTTTAAATTCTGCTGGATATGGATTTTCAACTACAGAGGATTTAGTTGGTAAAACTTTAAGAGTAGAAATTGATGGAGTATACTATTCCGATACAATAAAAGCTTGGGTAAACTCAACAAGTGAGGTAGAATTAGATAATGGATTTTCAGTTGATATTTTGAGTGTCGATAAAATCTCAATTTTATCTGATAGATTATTGTACTTGTGTTCTCCTTTTGAACATCAAAATGCCAAAAGTAGATTAATTTCTATTGAAGAAATAATAAGATATGACATATATGTTAAAGTAAAAGAAGATAGCGATAAAGATAAACTTAGTGATATTTTGCAAAATATTAAAAATTTGATATTCTCTAATAGGGGAATATTTAAAATATATAACGATGATTTGATAACTGAAATAGGTTATGCTACTATAAACCTAAGAAGTTATGAGTGTAAAGAAATTGTAAGTACGGGTAGCGATTTACAAAGCTATTTAGTTACTTTTACTGTTAGTTACTATAATAAATATATTTAAAAAGGATGGTGTAATTAAATGGAAATATTGAACACAGGGTTGTATAATTTTCAAGGAGACATAGTTTCTGTTAAAGCTTTAGGTCAAAATTTAACGGATAATACATTAGCATTATACAATATAGACATACCTGTTCACGAAGCACTTTCTGGAATTCCAAAAGAAAGATTACTTGGAAGAATGAGAGAAAAAACAAACATATTTGATACAAAGGGAGATTTAACTGGAATAACAACTCAAAATGCTATGGTAAATGACTTCACAGCTTCTCTAACTATAGCTGATAATTCTATTTTTGAATTAGATAATTCTGTGGTAGATGGGTATAGAAATGTATTAGAAGCTTTACTTTTAGGAGAAACTTTTTCCGATGGTACTAACCAAATAAAAATACTTGGAGTAGGTGGAAACGTTAAACTTCCGTCTGGGATGTTAAGAAATAAAGACTTTAAATATTTCTTTGAAAAAGATAATAAATTAAAAAAGGCATATACAGGTTCAGAGACTGCTAACGTATTTTTGGGAGCTTATAACAAAGATTCTTTAGCTGTTTGTTTAGAGATTTATGGAACTTCTAATTCTGAAAATGTTCAAGTATTAAAATATGGAGCAGTAGTTGCAGGAAATTCAAGTTTTTCTGAAGCAGACGATAAAAATAACGTTACTACTGACGTAACTTTCGCATCAGACTTTAGAACATATAGCCAACCTATGCATTATGGTTTATCTTCTAACGATGTAGATTTATCTACTGCAACTACTATATACAGAATAAAAACTACTTATATTGTAGCTGGTTCTGGGTTAGAGCTTTCAGGTTTAACAAAATATGGAAAAAATGGAGAAACTGTAGCTGTTATAGATACTGATACTGGTGCTGTTGAATGCGGAACAACTAACGGAACAGACACTTGGACTGCTTTTACAGGTGGATTGGGAGTAGGTTGTTTAATATTTAGTGATAGCTTTGGAGCTTCTGCTGATTTGTCAGACCAAGCCGATGAGTTTAATTATGTTGCTATAAAAACAGCAGGTGAGACAGGAACAGGAGTTGCAGTAGGTACAACAGTTACAAGCCAAACAGAGTATACTTTAGCAACAACGTATACTTTACCTATTTATAATTTTACTTTTTCAGTAGGTAATTTTGTTCAAGTTACAACTTCTGCAAATTTATAATAAATAACAGAGTGGGGAAGGTTATTCTTCCCTCTCAATTAAATATTTGAAATATTGATATATTCTATGTTTTTAATATTTAAAGGGGGTTGATAACATTGAAGTCAAATAGAAATAAAAGTTTAGTTAAAACAAAACCAATAATAGTAGGATTCACTTCTGAAGGAGAAGCTATTATAATAACAGCTCAAACTCGTGGATTGCTTGATTCTGCTTACAACAAAGCATTAAGCGATTTGTATTCTGAATTTAAAATACCTAAAAAAGCAAAGCCATTTTTTCAACTAACTAAAGATGAACAAGAACTTATAAAAAGTAGTGGAATAGAAAATGAAACAAATACTTTTGTAACTATGATTGATACAGAGCATAAAGATTATATAGAAAATAAAACCAAGCTTGAAAATTTATCAATAGTTTTATCGTATGTTTCTTATCTAAAAATGGATGCAAAAGAAATTGAGTTAGAAGATGGTAGGAAAATAAGTCATTATGAAGACTTTGAATTAAATCCATCAATTTCATTATTAGACTTAGCTAAGTGGTTCATAGATAAAGAAAAAGGATTGGGATTAACTGATAATGACATAGTAGAGTATTTTCAAGAAGAAATAAAAAGATTAAAAAAAGGTATGGAAACTTTAGGTGAAAATCTATTAAAAGCAGAAAACTCAAAATCGGAAAATCTGTATGAGAAAGTTTTGGCTGATTTAAATGAAACAAGAGAGAATTAGATTTGAGGAATTAGATTTTATTTATCCACAACACTTTTTAGAAATAAATAGTTTTAAAATACCAATATACGCACATATAAAAAATATAAGAACTAAATATGTTGATGAGATAACGATTGGAGAAAATTACGATGACTTTGAGTTTAAAAGACTTAGGCAGGTAAATATATCTAAATTAAATTTTATACATATAAATATAAAGGATAAAATTTTCAATGGATTTACTCAAACATTTTTAGAATATTATAACTTGAAAAGTACAGACGACCTACTTTATTATTTCGATGAAATGGATATACAGGAATTTAATAATCACTTTAAAAATATTAATTCATTTTTAATGACAACTTATAGAGATAGACTTTATAATATGTTTAAATTAGATGAAAAAGAACCCAATATAAGATATAAAGATAAAGATGACAAACCGAAAGAGTTGAAAGATTATTTACAATACACTTATGGATATATTATAGCTCAATCTGTTATGGAATATACAGCTCAACCATTCTTCGAAGAAAACATAGGACGTGCGGTTAATGAGTTTAGCTGGAGAGAAATAGAATTAAGACTGTCTTATTTGACTATGAAGAATAAATGTGAAGGATTAGAACATAAGTGGCAGATGAAAAAGTTAGACGACAAAAAGGCAGAACATTAATAAAAATAGTGTTTTGCCTTATTTTTTACGTAAAGGGTAGGTGGAAAAATGGCTCAAGTTGATATAGGGTTTGACGTACAGCTCGGTGGTAAAGGATTAACTGATTTAGAAAAGCTACAGAAAACCTTAGAAGAAATAGAAAAGAGAAGTAAGATAAAGCTTCCAACAAATTCCGATAATGGTGGAGTAGAGACCGCAAAAGAAAAAAATAAACTTGATACTATTGCTATACAAAATTTACAATTAAAGCAAAAGTTAATAGAAGCTGAAAATAAAGGATATGCAGAAACACAAAATAAACTACAAAAATTAATGGATATAAACGAAGGTATTATAAGACAAGCTGATGAGATAGTTGGCAAAAAAGCATCTGAAGTAATAACTCAAAGACATTGGGAAGAATTAAAGTTAATAGAAAAAAAAGAATCTTCTATTAGAAAACAAAAAGAAGAAGAAATACGATTAACACAAGAGGTCAATAAAGCACTATTAGAAAATAAAAAAGTTTCTGATAGTGTATTAAAAGAAAAAACTCAACAACAATTACCAGGTCAATACGGTGGGCTTTCTAAATCTAAAGAACTCGAAGATGTGAAAAAGTTTTATAAGGAACAGGATAAAGAAAATAAAAAAGCACAAGAATTAGAATTGCAAAGATTTAATCAAAATTTAAAGGCTAAACAAGAAGCATTAAAGCAAAAACAAAAAGAAGAGTATGACGCAATTAAAAGACAGCAGGGCTTAAAAGACAGGCTGTATTCAGTAGAAACAGATATGATAAGAAATAATTTATCAAGAGAAAGATACCTAAAAGAAGGGGAAGTTCAGAAAAGTTTTCAAGATAAATTAAAAGAATTACAAAACAATAAAAATTTAAGAGAGCAAGATTTAAAAGAATTTGAAAAATATATGAAACGTGCAAGTGCAATAAATCAAGTCAATCGTTCTAATTTTACATCAGACATATCACAGTTGATGGTAGTTAGACAAATGAAAGCTAACTTTGAATCAACTGTCTTAACTATGGAAAAATTTGAAGACGCTGTTTATCAAGCTGGTATAATAGGTGGAAAAACAGGCGTAGAAATTAGACAGCTTAGAAGTGAAATGACACAACTTGCAATGGAAATACCACGTGCCACACAGGAAATAGTAGAACAAATAGGTTCAGTAGCAAGAACTGGACGTACATTTGAGGAAGCTGTTAAAATAGTTACAAATGCAAGTAACTTAGCGATAGTATCAGGAGAAAGTCTTGCCGATTCGGTAAATGTATTAAATAACGTAATGGTTGCATTTGATATAAATATAGCAAATACAGCTGAAACTATGGATATATTACATTCTGCTACATTAACTACTCCACTTGACTTAAGAGCTATTGCAGACGGTATGAAAAACTCAGCTTCTGCTATGAGAAACTTTATAGAGAATACAAATAAAAGTGGTGAAGAATTAGAAGAGTATAAAACTACATTATTAGAGTTAAATACAGCACTTTTAGGAAATCAGATGGCATTAGGAAGGACAGCGAGTTCAGCTGGGTTAAGTATTAGGACACTTTCAACAAAATTAATAGCAATGGAAAAATCCGCATCAGCATTATTTGATAAAGAAATGATGTTAAATAACGTAACAGTAGATTTAGCTGGTAATTTATCTAAGCAAGGGAACGGATTAAAACTAACATCTGATTTGTTAGGACAACTTGCAGAAAAAGACTTGCCTAAAACTATTGAATTATTATCACAATTATATAACACTGGAGAATTAAGTACTAAAACTTTAAATAAGATGTTTACTGGTAGACAAGGGTCTTACTTAATAGCACAATTAGGGCTTATACAAGGTAATATTACAGAATATATAGATGGAACAACTAAGGCTAATAAAGTTTCATTAGACGCAGAGAAGGCTATGGAAAACTGGACTTATCAAGTAAAAATAGCAAGAAACACTATGACAGCTTTTGCAACTACTACAAGTGGATTTATGGACTATGTAGGGAAAGATATGTTGAAAATATTTAATGCTGTTACAGGTGGAATGGTTAATATGACACAAAGTGGAACATTAGCCTCTCATTCATTCGGTGTGTTAAAAGATATAACACTCGCAGTTGGATTATCTATGGCATCTTTAAGATTGGGAGAACTAACAACTCAATTTTTAGGACTCGGGAAAGCTGTAAGGTCCGTTGGGGATACGCTTGTTTTAGTTAGAGCTGCGTCTGGTGGGTTAGAAAAATTAAAAATGTTATTTACTACTGGTGGTGGGTGGATGTTAGTTTTAGCAGCATTAGCCGCAATAGTAGTAGGGATAACTTCCACAATTAATAGAATGAACGAAGCAAGTAGACAAGCTACAATAGAAGAAATAAAAAGAAATCGTGAATTAGACCAACTTAATAAAAAAATGAAAGCAATAGAAGCCTTGTTATTAACTCAAGTTAGAATTTATAGAGATATAGCAAGTATGGACTGGACAAAAGAGTGGGAAAAAGGTTATGATATAATAGGTGCAACTTTAGATAAGTTAAAAGAATTTGCAGAATTGGTAGACGTTACAAGTAAATTAAGAGTTATAAATATAGATGATGTAGATTTAGGTATAGCAACTAAATTAACTGAAACAATAGAAGAAAAAGTTAAAGATATAAATATAAAATTATTAGAAGATAAAGAATTTTTTAAAATTGAGAAAAAAATAGAAAAATTTTTTGAAAGAATTGATAACAAAGCTGAAGCTTTTGTAGATAAACGTAGTCCTCTTCAATTTTCAAAAGAAGAAGAGTTAGAAATAGAGAAGCAATATTTAGAACAAATAAAAGATATAGAAAAAGAAAAGAGAAATGCAAGAAAACAATTTATGGATTTATCCGAGGATGATTTTAATTTTTTATGGGAAACACAATTAAAATCCGAACAGTCATATATAAAAGAGTCTATAAAAGAAAATTTAGTGAAACAAAAAATACAAGAAAAGTCAAACAAAGAATATTTAAAATTAGAAGAAAATAAGAAAGAAAAAATAAAGCAAATATTACAAGAAGAATATAAACTATATCAACAAAACGAGCTTAGAAAAATAAAATTATCTGAAATAGGCGACTCAAATATTTTAAGAAGTATGAAAGATACAAACGTTTTTGATATTATAACAAAAGGAACTTTCAATGAGGCTAAAACTTTGATAGATTATTTGAAAGAAATTAATCACGAAATGACAGTACCTGCTTCTGAATTATTTAATCAAAGGTTAGAACTAATGTCATCTAATTTAACAAATATAAATAAACAAGCAGAAACTTATACAAACTACTTAAACAGAGTAAATCAACTTTATACAGATATAAGAGTAGAAGCATTTACAAACTTCTTGAAAATTAATCCAGATGATATTAAAGGATTAGACGACTATGTAAAAAAAGCTAAAGAATTTAAAATATTTTATGAAGGAATCGATGAAGACCAAGATACTACTGAAAATATCATAAAAGGCTTTGTAAAAGAACTTGAAAATGTCGGAGCAACACAAGTTCAAATAGATTTAATGGTAAAAGAAGATAGTTTTTTAACTACACTTTCTCAATATAAAGCACTCACAGATTCTGTCTCTAATTTAAAAGAAGGATTAGCAGGACTTAAAAAAACACAAGCAGAAGGCGGGGTAACTGAATTAAGTCCAGAAGATGTTTCTGCAATATGGGAAGCTAACAAAGAAAATATAATAAAACTTGGACTTATGACAGAAGAAGAGTTTCAAAAACAATTAGAAAATGGAGAAAAAAATACATTAGATTTCATAAAAATGATAGAGGCTTTGCTAAAAAAAGCAGGAGACACTAATACTATATTTTTTAAAAATATATTTTCAACACTCTCTGAAGAACAGAAAAAGGCATTTACAGATTTATTTTTTTATTACGATGAAACAGTTTTAAGAGAATTAAAATTACAAGAATCTCAACAAAAAGGACTACAGCAAATAGGAACTAAGAGAAAAATACTTGAAGAAGAAATGAAAATGTCAAAAGCTAAATTTGACTTTGATATGCGTCAATTAAAAAATGCAGATAAAATCGGGATTTTACAGCAGAAAAATGGCGAAACTGAACAAGAATATCTTAAAAATACGTTAGATTTGCTAATAAAACGCAAGGAAGAGGTAGAAAAAGGTGGAGTTTTAAAAGAAGAAACAGCAGAATATAAAGATATAGAAAAAGCAATCAAACTTGTTCAAGACCAACAGAAAAAATTGAACGATGAGAAAATTAAAGGGCAAGAATATGATAAAGATGAGAAAAAAATTATAGAAGATACACGTAAATATTATGAGGAATTATCTAATAAATACAAAGAATTAAAAAACACTACGCTAACAGATAATTTTGACAAACTTAACGCTTCTATAAAGGATAGCAATAAAAATATAAGTTCTCAATCTGATTTAATGAAAATATTAACTGATAAAGAAAAAGAAATGTCTGAGTTATCTGTTTCAGGCTTAGAAATAGACGATGAGAAAAAGAAGAAATTAGATAAAGAAGTGGAAACATTAAAGTTGATATTAGGGATTTATACAGATATAACAAAAGAGCAAGAAAAATCTTTAGATGAATTAGATAAAGCATTCAAAGGATTGTCATCTAACTTACAAAAAATATTTGATTCAGCTAAACCTGAAAAATCTATAAGAAAACAGCTTGATGAAAGTTATGCTAACCTATCAAAAGTTGCAGGAAAAGCTATAACAAATGAAGAAGAAGCTTTTAAGAATTTATTGCAAGTTCAAAAAGAAGTTGAAGATATAAAAAATGAAATATCTGACAGTAAAGAAATGTTGAAAAATGAAGAGTTGGACGATGCTTCTAAAAAAGCCATTGAGGATAGAATTGAAGCATTAAAAAAGGAACTTGAATTAAAAAAAGAAATAACAGAAGAAACCAAAAAAACGTCTCAGAAACAAAAAGAATATACTCAAAACTTAATAAATTCTGTAAAAGAATTATCATCTTTTGTAACTGCATTAACTACAGGAGAGGGAGTTCAATTTGATACTGGTTCGGCTATACAATCAGGAATGGGAGTCTTAGGTAAATTATTTGCAAGTAAAGGCAAGAAAACTCTATACACTGAAGATTATTTAGCTTTAGGCGGAATGGCAGTCGGTGCATTAGATAATGTTATGCAACAAGCTTTATCATCAGCACAAAAACAGCTTGAAGTGGATTTAGAAATACTTAACCTTAGAAAACAATTTGCAAGTAGTGAAGAAGAAATTGTTAAATACAACGAAGAAATACTTAGAAAACAAAAACAACAAATAGATATGCAAGTAAAAGCACAAACAAGTTTCTTAGGAACAAGTGGGAAAACAGGTGGATTTTTAGAAGGAGCTTTTTCAGGTTCTATGGCAGGAGCAGCGAGTGGCAATCCAATAGTTGCAGCAATAGGCGGTGTGGTTGGTGCTATAGGTGGATTATTTGGAAGTAGTAAAGCTAAAAAAGAAGCTAAAATGCAGAAAGAACAACTTGATTTGCAATATGTGGCTAATACATTACTTGAAAAACAAAATAAACTACTTGAACAATTTACACAAGTCATAGATACTTTAACTAATAATATACACAAAGGCATAAATCGTGCCATATCTGAAAGTATGAGTGGTATAGAATTAAATCCTACATTTTCCTTAGCAAGTAAAATGGATATTGAAGAAACTTTTGCAGATTTATACAACGTAGACACAGAAAAAGGATATGGATTGAGTGGATACATAGATACATTAAAAGAAAAAGAACAAATAACCGAACGATTTGTTGGTGCCAATCAATACGGACCACAATATGAACTTGTTTCAAATCAATCAGATGTAATAAGAGAAGAGTATGAATCATTAGTTGAAACAGTTAAAGACAGTGTAAAGCAATTAAATGGTATAAAATTAACTGCTATGGGTGATTTTCCAGGTGCAATAAACCTAATAAATGAAACTATTGAAAGTTTAGATAAACTTATATTACTTGAAGAAAATATTATGACAGATGGACAGTTTGATTTAAATAAAGAAGCACTTGAAGAGTATAAAGAGCAATTAGAAGATTTATATAATATATATGATTCAAGACGTGATGTTTTAGTAGGTTCATTATTTGGGTTTGAAATTGAAAAAAAAGAAGATGAAAGTGGTAAACTTTTAGATATAGTATTAGGTGCTTGGAAAGGAAGAGAAGATATAATATCTGAAATAAGTAGTTCTTCTTTTGACGTCGGTCAAGGAGTGGCAGAAAGTTACATTAAAGGTTACAATCAATATATGATAACTAATAATGAAAAGTTACAAAGTGGTCTTGATAATATAGAGGAAAGTTTTGGAAAAGTATTTAAAGCACTTGGAAATATGAGTAAAGCTGAGTCAGATTTTGCGGAAGGTTTAATTACAGAAGTAGGATTAATGATAAGAAGAGAACACCAAAGCTTCGCAGCAAATAAGGCTTTAAAAAACATTATCTATGAAACTGCTAAAATAGAAGAAGAACAAGCAGAAGTTTTAGGCATGGTTATAGAAACTAATAAAAAGTATGTAGAAATGGGTGGTAACCTATCCGATATAGTTTCCTCTATGACAGAAGTTGAAAAAGCACTATATGATGTTTTTGCGAGTGGTGAATATGCTAAATTAGGACAAACTATAGGAGACCAAATATTAAATGGAATAAATGATAGTTTAAAAGACGATGCTTTACAAATTTTTTCTTATGAAGATACTATAAAAAACTTGGCATCACCTGAAACTCTATTTGATGCCGAATTTATGAATAATATAAACGAAGTATTAAAAATAGGTGAAAAATTTAATGATTTAACTTTAGAACAAATAAAAG
>JGI24502J29692_10034327_pt1 | contig 14740 bp, 1 predicted proteins | sample BioPla3RNA1_FD_29692 | JGI IMG/M metagenome (IMG submission 29692)
TTTTTATTAAAAAGTTTTTTGTGTCGCAATTTCAAGGCGGAAGGAGATGTAATATGTCAGCTAAAAAAGTATTTGGTACAGCAATTTTTGTGATAACTGTTATGCTGTTATTGTCTTTGGGGGTGTTTTTCAATCCCTCTGACCCTATCGGGGCATTTGAACATCAATTTACTGTATACGATGCTGATATAAATTTGGAAGAAGAAGAGGCTGTATTTACCGTATCTAGGAATTTTTCTAATACAGCGGCGTCTATAAATTATAGAACGGTATCTTTGACAGCTTTTGAGGGAACTCATTTTACTCCTCAATATGGTCTTTTGGAGTTCGAGGAGGGCGAATATGAAAAGGAAATTATTGTACCGATAACAAGCGCCAACGAAGAGTATACTACATATGAAGCCACTAAATATTCCAATATAGACAGAGAATTTTATCTGGAAATTTATAATCCTTCCTATGGCGGCATAGATAAAGATAAGGGGACGGCGACTTTATCAAAGGATTTGGGATATCAAGTTGGTGAAGAAGCTTTTGATTTTTCTCAAACATTCACCGTTAACCTGTGGTTAGAGAGTGGGACAGGCGGTTTTTGTAGTGATGTCACCATGCCTTTGGACGGATACTGCTACCTTGTATCCGACGGATATTACATTAATTTAACAATTGAATATACAGCAGAATATGAGACTTTAAGCCAATTCCTAATCGCCTTAATGCCTCATGACACTACTGATATTCCTCAATATAATGAGTCTTTTGTTATAACTTCTTTGAACGATGCCCACTATGCCGCTCTTTTCAATACTGACAATACCCAAATTTCGGAATTTGAAGTTCCCTTTGTCTCTCCCGCAATTTCTATTTATTATAGCCTATTCGGCGAAGATATGCTTGAAGACGAGCTTGGACTAAGGTCAGATAAATCTGCTGGGTATGATTTATATTTTGAAAATATAAATTCAGACTTCGATTCCTTAATTTCCATTAATGGAATACAAGTCGACATAAAAGTCCAAGATATATCCGCTCCCGCTTTTCTTGGCACAAGCGGTTTTTATGGAACATACAAACAAGGCGACGAGCTTTTCATAAGCTTGGTTTTTGATGAAGTCATCTCTCAAGAAAGCGATTTGTCGGATTCTTATTTTTCCACCACTAGCGGAGATTTTTATTATCATAGCGGTGCGGGAAGCAATATTTTAGTCTATCGGGGAGTTTTGGGAGAGGTTGAAGAAGAGATTGAGTTTTTATCCTTTAACAACGGCTCCATAGAAGACTTTAGCGGCAATCAAACGGCTTTTGAAGAGCCATTCAGCGTTTCTATCGAGGTGGAAAAGTCCTATGACTATACGGCAGAACACTATAAGGTCAATTCCACGGGCGGTTTCGACTTAGCCCAAACCGAGGTATTTCAAGGAAAAGAGGGCGAGGTTGTCTATGCCCAAGAGAAGGATTTTTCGGGATATACGGTCATAGAACACCCTGATAGCGTCCAAAGCGGAGCTGTTTTGAGCGACGGCAGTCTTACGCTTAAGCTGTTTTATAAATTGAATCAAGTTTATCTTGGGGGCGGTTCGGATGCAAACGACGGCTCAACGCCCAGTACAGCGGTCGCCACTTTCGCCGCAGCAAAGAATATGATACTCCAAGACGGCTTCATAATTATCGCAGATACTGTGATTATTTCCGATGAACAGATATGGGACGATTCCAATGTCTTAAGAGGTTTTGAAGGCGTACTAATCAATATAGGCGAGGGCGGAAAGCTGACATTGACGAATGTTATTATTGACGGCAAAAAGGATGAATTCGGAAGCGGGCTGGGGTCTATGATTGTTGTGCAAGAGGGAGGAGAGCTTGTCATTAGTGGAGCAAGCGAGCTAAAAAACAACAATTCCACAGGGCTGTCCGAGGGAGGCGCAATTAATAACAGCGGAACGCTTGTCATTCAAGGCGGTTCTATAACCCAAAACAATTCCAACTTTGGTGGGGGAATCTTTAATAATTCAAGCGGAGAGATATTGCTTACGGGCGGAATTATTGCTGAAAACACAGCCTCCAACGGCGGGGGAATCTATAACAGCGAAGGAAAAGTGGAGATAGAAAACGTGGATATTTATTCCAATACCGCCACATCCACCAACGGCGGGGGCGGAGGAATTTATACTACGGCTGGAGAGCTGATCTTAAATGGAGATGAAGTTAAGATTTATCAAAACAAAGCGGTGGCGGGCTCTTCAAAAGGCGGAGGTATCTTTGCGGCAGGTTGGAGCGCTCAGAAAGGCAGTTTAAGGATACATAACGCTTTGATTTTCGAAAACGAGTCTGTATATGGCGGGGGTATCTATATTACTGAAGACAGTTACCTAAATATCGCCAATGGGCAAATTTCACATAATATCGCTGCATATGGCGGTGGAGTTTATTCGGAAAGCGTGCCCGAAGAAGAATATTCTTTCGTTGGCGGGCTTATACAAGACAACTATGCTGGTACAGAGGGTGGCGGTCTATATGTAAACGGCGGAGAGTTCGTTATGAACGGCGGAGAAATAAGATACAACCAATCCGAAGCCAATGGAGGAGGGGTATTTGTATCACTATCTGCCTTGTTTACTCTTGAGGACGGTTTGATTGTTGAGAACGAGGCGATAGGCTCAGGCTCTATCGGAGGCGGCATAAAGAATTATGGCACGATAGATATTCAGGGCGGAACGGTTCAAGGCAACTCTTCCTATCAAACGATAGGGTTTATCGGCGGCGGAATAGCCAACTCTGGCGTGTTCTATCTTGACGGCGGTGCCGAGATTTCGGATGTCATACACTTAACAAATGATTTCCCCATAAAGCTTACAGGGCTTCCCGAAAATGAAAAAGTGTTTGAGATATTCTATGGCTATGACCCCATTGAGGAATTCTTTGATTCGGTATGCGTGGAAGGATATTTGGTAAACGCCGAAGAAGCCAAACAGAATTTCGATGTGCTGAATATAGAGGTGCTGTTGTCGGCAAGCGACAATAACCTTATCTTAAAACAAGCAATAAGGATTTCTTTCAATAGGAATGACAGCTTTGACGGAACTGGTACCATGAGTCCCCAATACGGCGTGGAAGGGGAGACGATAATATTATCATATAATAGATACGCCAGATTTAATCATAAGTTCTTGGGATGGTCGACTCAAAAAGATGATGTATATCCTGAATATAGCGACCAAAGCGAATTTATCGTACCCGACCAAAATGTGGTTCTTTATGCGATATGGTTGAGAATCATACCCAAATGGCAGGAATATGTGGCTTCGAGTTTTGACGGCGGCGACGGGTCTCCCCAAGACCCCTATCAGATTAAGAACGCCGCGCAGCTTGCCTATCTTGCACAGCTTGTAAATCAAGGAAATATCGCTTACAGCCAAAAACACTATATTTTGACCGATGATATAGATTTGTCAGCAGCGGACATCGAGGGCGAGGACTATATCATTTGGGTGCCTATCGGCATAGGTGAGGAAATCTTTAGGGGTGTTTTTGACGGCAACGGATATCAGATAAGCGGACTCTTTGTTGATATAGGTCAAACCGACTATGACAACTTCGGTCTTTTCGGCAATGTCAGTAACGGCGCCACAATAAAGAATGTCGGGCTTAAGGATATCGTGTATACTGGAACAAGCCAAAACGGCGTAACAATCGGCGGTTTGGTATACAACGCCAATAACGCTAACTTTTTGAATGTATATGTGGAAGATATAAGCTTGGATTTGGAAGCCGACAGCGTAGTTTTGGGACCAATTCTTGTCTTTGGCACAAATATAACCTTAGAGAACTTCTATGTATTAAATGTAGACGCCAATATAAGCGGAAGTATGACTACACATTATATAGGAGACTTGACGGGCAGTAATCATGTGGCTGTGGGATACTACTATTCAAACGACGACCAGCTTGTAGTCTATGAAAATATTGACAATATAGAGGAGACCACGCCGTCATATGAAGAAATGTACGATACGGCGGTAGCTTATAACTCCTTGGCGCTTAAAGAGGGCAGGGACTTACGGTTCTATTATTGGATTGACAGTGACGATTATTTCCCCCGCCTTCAGAAGCTTGAGCTTTTGGAAGAGGTATATCTAACCAAAGGAGAGGGTAGAAGCTTAGGCTCAGATACCGTATTTTCCTTTGACGAGGCAATAATTGCTCTTAAAAAGGGCGGAACTATTGTCCTCACCAACAGCGGCGGAGACTTTGAAATAGAGGACAGCGAGATATGGACTTTACCTCAAGCTGTTTTTGGCGAGGCGTTTGTGTTAACCCAAATCAATATCTTTGTCACATCAAGCGGAACTTTGACTTTAAGGGATATCTCCATACAACCCGAGCTGACACAGGGTATTATCAATCGGGGCACTCTTCTGATAGAAGAAGGGACTTCCATTATTGCGATGATTGTCAATGAAAATGTGACGAAGCTTTTCGACAATTTGGACAATCAGATAGATGTATACGGAATCGTTTGTGAAGACGGCGGAAGGATTGAGGTACATGAACCTTTGTTTGACAGCATTTTGCTTGATACTTCTTTTCTTGCAAGCGGGTATCCTTTGATTACAGGAGTGGGATTGGATATATCGGGATATATATATAATTTCACATTGGACGACAGAGTGCTGTTATTTGAAGAGAACTGGCTGGTTGTCTATACCGTTGAGAATGAGGTTTATTTGGATATATACAGTCCTACCGACGGCAGCGGCTTAGAGTCTAACCCTGTCAACAATATTCAAAAAGCGCTGGATGTAGTCAATCCCGTCGGAGGTATTATTTATATAATAAATACCTATGATTTGGATGAAGATGTCACTTGGGATTTTTCGGGATACGATATCATACTTTGCCCATATATATATTCGAATAATCTATTTAAGGTCAATGAGAATACCACCCTTACTCTTATAAACGCAAATATCGAGGCGGTATTTGCGGCTGAAGTGGAAGGCAAGATTGTTTTAATAAATACCGAAATAAACGCACTTGAAGAAAGCGAGGAGTATAGTGCCGTAACCTTGTATAGAGCGGCGGAAATGGAGCTTGACGGCTCTACCCAATTTTATGGAAATCCGATATCAGATGTGCTTATGGTCAGTGCGGATGATGAATATCCGAGAATTACTTTGACCGAATACACACCATACAGCCTGACGATATTGGTTATTGAAGAAAATTTTGGCGAGTACCGCTTGGACTGGAATCAAGAGATAGTCAGAGTTAAGGGCGGTGTGGAGCTTGATATATCTTTGGTCTTAGACAATTTTAATATAAGATCCCGCAATGGTGAATTTGAATTTAATGATCTTTATAGTTTGAGAGCGGAGAACAACACGATTTTGGCTGAATATAAAAGATTCAATATCAGCATTCTTAATAAGAAAGACGGAGATATCCACTCTGAACAAATTATTATTATAAATGATAAGGTTGACGATACAATCATAGAGAAACCTTTCAGGCTTGGTTATGAATTCATAAAATGGTTAAATGACGAAACCGACGAAGAATACGATTTTGACCAAAATGTCGTCAAGGATTTGACGCTTTATGCGGAATGGGAAAACTATTTCGCCACCGAAGACCCTCTGGGCACTGAAGAGTCGCCTATAATGATAGCGACCTATGGTCATTTATTAAACTTCGCGTATGTCTTTAGCTCAGGATTTGAGTATTATGAAAACTACAAGGATAAATACTATCAACTAAGCAACAATATTGAAGTCAGTCCGTCAGACGAAGATTACATTATAGCCGGTTCCCAAGAAAATGTATTTGAAGGTACACTGGACGGAAACGGATATATTATTAAGGATATTAGAATCAGGGAAAAAGCAATTGGAGGATTGCGTTTTGCGGCTTTAATTTTCTCTAATGAAGGCACAATTAAGAACTTGGGCATAAGCGGAGATGTCTATTCGCAACTGTATGCATCAGCTTTTGTGTCCGAAAACTATGGAACGATAGAAAATTGTTTTAACTTAGCCAATGTGACCTCTGACTGGCTTGCCGCCGGCATAGCAGTGGATAATAGAGATGGCGTTATTAGAAATTGTTATAATGCGGGAAATATTGAGGCGGAGAATGAAACTGAAGGTATTGTCTTGAACACATACGGAAATGTGTTGGAAAACTGCTATAATATCGGCGTGGCAGACGGATTGGCTAAAGGAGAGGACCAAAGAAGAAATAACTACACAAATATTCAATTTGCCGTTAGCGATAGACCAGAAGAGAATATGTCCACCTTGCAAATGCTTGGCGAAGATACGGAGTATCATACAAATGAGCTCTTTGCGGCATTAAATTATGAGGAAAACGAGGGCGTTTGGACGATTATACCCAATGAGGACAACAAATGGTACTATCCGCAGTTAAAGGTATTTGAAGAAAATCCCTTGCTGAAAGAACTCATAGCTTATGAAATAATCTATGTGGTCACATACGAATATGACGACGGCATAACCCCAAATAGCTATGAATTTATATTTGACGGCGATTTGGTCCAAGATCCAGTAGACCCCGAAAAAGAGCTTAAGCTCTTTGACGGCTGGTATGTCGTAGAGAATGGAGAGGCGTCTTATTTGTTTGATTTTGACACATTGCTGACCGATGATGTTGTCTTAAGGGCGACTTGGGTGACATACCGCTACATCTTTGACGAACTCTCTATTATTGGCATAGAGATTGCTGAGGGCGTTGAGGAGCTTACTATCACTATTCCAAAGGATGTGTCGGCGATAAAATCCCTTGCCTTTTCAGGCAAGAGCAATATCGCCGCCATAGAATTTGAAGGGGATAGCATGGTTTCTGAGATAGCAGACAGAGTATTCTTGGGTACGGCGATAACCACGATAACCTTGCCCGCATCTGTGCAAGAGGTTGACGCTAAAACTTTCTTTGGCGCAGATATTGAAAGCGTCCTTGTTGATGAGGAATCGCTATATTTTGCCTCCCTTGACGGTGATTTATATACCAAGGATATGTCCGAATTGGTCTACTATCCTGCGGCTAAAGCGGAAAGCGAATATGAGATGCCCGACAGCGTTCGGAAAATTTGGGACTATGCCTTTGTGGGATACGAAGCTGAAGGAAATTATTTTGGAAACCTAAACCTTGAAAAGATTGTCTTAAGCTTGATACTGCAAGAGGTAGGAGAAAAAGGACTGTACGGCTTGGCGAACTTAAAGACGGTAACAATAAAATCCCCAGAACCCGTATTTGACGCGCCTGATTTTCTGTTCCGTTATTGGGATGCGGACGATGTTTTGAATCCCGAACTCATTATTGAATTAAACAACTATACCGCGTTTTTGAACTTTATGGAAAACGCATACTGGGCTGAATTCGAAGAGTATTATTCCTATCCCGTTGTTATTACATTTGTGTATAACGAGGCGACAGCGAACTGTGAAGAGGCGACAAGAACAAGAGTAGGCGGGCTGGAAGACGGCGAGCTTATAAAGAACGGTATGACTATGGGAGAGCTGCCCTTCCCGCATAAGTTCGGATTTGACTTTGTGGAATGGAACACTCAGAACGACGGGAACGGCGATATTGTCGACGAGGAGACTGTGATAACCACAGATTTGACGATATATGCTATTTGGCAAGCATGGGATTATATCACACTTACCGACAACGATATAGGAGATATTTTTGTAAACGGTATAAATCACAACAAGACGATAAGCGAAATTCTTGCGGTGGATACTGTCTTTGACGCCTATTTTGATGATATATATACCGATGAGCAAATACAAATAAGCGATAGAGGATTTATCACTTTGACGGGAAGTCTTACAAGCGGATATGATAAAGCGGCTATATTGATAGGAGCGAGTGTCACCATTAGGTTAGACTTGCAGGTATTCAACGAGGAAAAAGGAATTGCTGAAATATCCGAGGGCGACGATTCAAGGGTTGAGTTTAATTATGACGAGAATACATATATAATTCAACAAAGCCCGACAAGCAAAGTAACGCTTTATTCGGATAGAGCCGAGGCGAGCTTGCCCGACCCCGATGAGTATAACATATTGACTTGGCATCAAACTGAAAACATAGGCAGAAATCAAACAACGCTGTCTTTTAGTCAGATGACGCCTGAAGAGGTATACTGCCCGATAGCAAAACTGACTCTTACTATAACCGATACCACAGTCGACTATGTATATAACGCTTCCACCCAAGGCGTAACTTATTCTACAAATAGAGACAACGGTATCGAAGTTATTTGTGATGTGGCGTACTTCTTAACTGAAGAGGATATGCTTGCGGGAGAGAACGAGATCCCCATGCCGTCTGAGGTTGGAACATATTTCTATGTAATCTCCAGAAAAGGCTATGACGACTATTGTGATGCCGACGATGTGACGGGCAGTTATGAAATAACTAAAAAGACCGTCATAATAAGCGGATTGGTGACGCTTTCTAAGGTGTATGACGGCAATGATTTGTACACCGAACTTCTTATTCAAGACGAACACTATATAGTAGACGGAATTGTGGACGACGCTTTTGTCACTACGCACAGTGTTACTTTTAATAGTGCAGAGGTCGCCTTTGCGGAATATGTTACGGTAGAAATAACCATAAGCGATACCCATAACTATTCTATGGCTTCGACTTTCATTATTGACGCAGAGATTTTGCCGTGTGAAGTAACCGTTATTTGGACGGGCGACCAAGCCGAATATATCTATAATGCCTTAGACCAATCCCCAAGCATAACGGCTGTATTTAAGGATATCTATAACAACGATATAGCTCTGCCGATAGAGTACAGCGGTCAGTCCGATGTGTTTATGACGGCGGGAAGCTATAACTTAACGGCAATAAACGACGACACCAACTATGAGATATTAGACTATCAAAGGACAGTAATAATACATAAAAAACAAGTTATCGTGTCAGCTTTGGACGGCGTGATTTTAGAAAAAGTATTTGATGGAACAAATATCTATCCGTATGAGCTTGCGGAAGGAGAGCATTATAGCGTTGAGGGCATTGTGGATGACGCACAAGTAATTCTTGGCGATAAGATTTACAATTCGCCCGATGTGGACTTTGCTACAAGCGTGACTGTTCGGATCTCTATAACCGATACCGACAACTATACTATTGAAGAGAGTTTTGAATTCGAGGCTTTGATTTCTCCCAAGCCCGTACAAACGGTTTGGAATGAAGAGGAATGGGATTTTGTGTATACGGCTGGTGACCTTTCAGACGGCGTCAAGGCGGTGTTCTATGATGTCAACGACAATCCTATCGACTTGACGATAAGCTTCATCGGAGAGTCTACGGTGTTTATGATAGCGGGAGATTATACCGCGACGGCGTCCACAATGGATACTAATTATCAGCTTTTGGACTATACAAAAGAGCTGACAATACAAAAAGCCATGGTATTGGTATCCACTGTGGCAGGAGCTTCTATTAGCAGAATTTATGACGGCAACAAGAATTATGAAGGAGATTTTGAATTGGGCGTTCATTATGAGGTACAAGGCATTGTGGACGACGCCACAGTCCAAATCACCAATATTCAATTCAACAGCGCCGAAGTGGACGAAGCTTATCAAGCTACCTATCAGCCGGTAATAAGCGACACCCATAATTATTATCTCACAGGCGACTTTGTAATAGACGCGGTTATTTCTCCGCTTGGTGTGGATGTAGTATGGATTGTTGAGGAAAGATATGTATATAACTATTATGACCAGTCGGATAAAGTAGACGCCTATTTTATCAATATATATGGTCAGGAAGTGGACTTAATAGAAGAATACGGTCTGGGAGAATTTAGAACGGCGGGCTTGCATACTGTGACGGCAGTAAACAGCGATACCAATTACTCTTTGAATAATCCTATAAGAGTCCTTGAAATTGAAAAAGCGCAAGTAACCGTAACTGCGATTCTACCCATAACCAAGGTCTTTGACGGCAATGATTTATATCACGACGCTCTTGTTGAAGGGGAGCATTACCAAGTCGACGGCATAGCCGAGGGCGACTTAGAGACAAGCGTAAGCGTGGTGCTTATCAGATTTAACAGCATCCATGTATCGGAAGCTGAAGAGGCTACGGCATATGTTGAGATTTCGGATATGGTCAATTATGACATTCCAGAAAGCTTCAAATTGACCGCTTCTATTACACCCAAACCCGTAAATACTATTTGGAATGAAGAGGAATGGGATTTTGTGTATACGGCTAATGACCTATCAGACGGCGTCAAGGCGGTATTCTATGATGTCGACGACAATCCTATCGATTTGACGATAAGCTTCAGCGGAGAGTCTACGGTGTTTATGACGGCGGGAGTTTATACCTTAACGGCGTCCACGACGGACAGCGATTATCAGCTTCTGGGCTATACAAGAGAGGTGACAATACAAAAAGCTGCGGTCACAGCCCAAGGTCTGGTCACTTTAGAAAAGGTCTATGACGGCTTGACTGCTTATTTTGAGGAAATCGTTGAGGGAGCAGACTTTGAAGTTATCGGCATAGTGGACGACGCCACGGTGTCCATAGGCGATATTGCTTTCAATTCTGAAGATGTGGCCTTTGCCTCATACGCAACTGTGGAGATAACAATAAGCGACAATGATAATTATGACTTAGCGTTCACATTTATTATGGACGCAAAGGTATTGCCGTGTGAAGTAAATGTTCTTTGGACGGGCGACCAAGCCGAATATATCTATAATGCCTTAGACCAGTCCCCAAGCATAACGGCTGTATTTAAGGATATCTATAACAACGATATAGCTTTGACGATAGAGTATAGCGGTCAGTCCGATGTGTTTATGACGACGGGAGTTTATACCTTAACGGCGTCCACGACAGATACCAATTATCAGCTTTTAGATGACCAAAGAACAATAATTATGAAAAAGAAAGAAGTCAAGGTAGAGGGAATGATCACTCTCAGTAAAGAATATGACTCTACGGATATATATCCTTATGAACTCATTGAGGGCATACATTATTTTGTAGATGGCATTGTGGATGACGCACAAGTAATTCTTGGCGATAAGATTTACAATTCGCCCGATGTGGACTTTGCTACAAGCGTGACTGTTTGGATCTCTATAACCGATACCGACAACTATACCATTGAAGAGAGTTTTGAATTCGAAGCCTTGATATCGCCAAAACCAACACAGGTTTTCTGGTCTCATCAAGACGAATACACCTATAATGGAGAGGATTTTGGCGATACCGTAAGCGCTTATTATCTCAATGTAGCAGGCGAAGAGGTCCTGCCTATAATTGCTTTCAGCGGAGAGTCTACGGTGTTTATGACGGCGGGATACTATACCGTGACAGCTACTACCGAGGATACCAATTATCAGCTTACCCAAGCTCAAATCGAGCTCTATATCGACAAAGCCCAAGCGGTTATAACAGCCCAAGAAGAGCAGACGCATACTTATGACCGCACCGTAAAGAATATTATAGCCCACCTCAACCACGATGAGACCACTCTGGAATACACACCCAGCCAAGGCTATGAGGATGTGGGAGAGTATGCGATAACGATTATCGCGGAGGAAACCGATAACTATTATCGCGATACATTGGATGTCATGCTTATAATACAAAAAGCCGAGATAGACATGTTAAGCGTTGATTTTGAAGATAAAAGCTGGGTATATGACGGCGAAGAAAAGAGCTTAGAGGTGACGGGAGATATACCTTTTGAGATTAATGACATAATCTATCATAACAACAGCCTGACCGATGTAGGACAGATAACCGTGACGGCGGAATTCGTATACGATTATCATAACTATCATACCGTTGAGGATATGCACGCCACTATCACAATTACCCAAAGACCTTTGATTATTAGCATTCACAACAAACAAAGCGTGTACGGAGAGGAACTGGAAGAACTGACCTGCGAAGTGGAAAACTTGGTCGAGGGAGACGACTTGGGGCTTTCCCTCTTCAAAGAGGAGGGTCTTATCGTCGGCGAGTACACGATATGGGGAGAGATAACAAACCCCAACTATGCTCCCGAATTTATAAACGGAGTATATACGATTGTAAAAGCAACCCACGATATGTCCAATATTCTCTTTGAGGATAAACAAGTGACTTATAATGCGGTTGAGCATACCCTTGTCATAAGCGGAACACTGCCTCAGGGCGTCAACGTCGAATATACCGATAACAAGGGCATAAATGTAGGGGAATACCAAGCTAAGGCTACTTTTGTGTATGACGAGCATAACTATCACGCTATCGAGGATATGACCGCTACCCTTACCATAGTAAGACGGGATATAACAGTCAGCTTTTCGGACTATGAGGACTTGATTTATGACGGAAGCGTAAAGAGCGTGGGGGTTGTATTGAACAATATTCCTGACGAGGAGGAAGACCTTTCTCCCATAATCACCTACAATAAAGAAGTCCTAAACCCCGGACGCTATACTGTGACCGTAACGATTAATAACGATAACTATAATCTTGTAGGCAAGAACTCCTTAGATTTCATACTTTATTTAGACAAACTGGAAAACCAAGACCAAGTGGGCAATAAGGATGTTATAGCCTTCGCTGACAAAGGATTTTTGCCGGAAGCTGATATAGATGTGGTCAATTTACATCAAAGAAAGCCTCTAACTGTAGGGAAGTTCGCGGGAAAAGAGATAAGGCAAAATGTCTTTATAAGAATAATAGATGACGAATCCAGAAACGAATACATGACGATGAGAATACTCATTCATCCCGATTTCCGCTATCTTGAAAACCTTTGGGTAGGCATGCTCCAAGAAGACGGAAGTATTGTCGAGATCGAGTCCCATAGGGAAGGAGACTATTTGGTATTCAAGGCTTATGACCAAGACGCTACCTATGTAGTCATAGGCGACGGTAAAGGAGAAGCTGTATGGACTGTTCCAGTAGTGGCGTCAAGCGCGGGAATATTAATCTTGTCTATTGTCGGAATAGGCATTAGGTCCAAGAGAAGAAAAAGATTAAAGCAAAGAATAATCGGACAATAGAATTTTAAGCCGAACTCACCGTTCGGCTTTATTCTTTGGACGCCTTAAGGTCAATTGGGCATCGATTGATTTTCAATAAGTACAGTAAAATGAGGTTAAACCAAGAAAGATGAAAAAAGTAATGTCCAAAAAGAAAATAGTATTAATAATCGCACTCACTTTAATCGGCGCCATATTATTGGCGCTGTCTATTGAGATAGCAGTCAACTTCACCATATCGCCACTGCCCCAAAGCCCCGAAAGCAACGAGGGAAGCAATCTTATACACCAGCTTTTGTTTTATTTTGAACATCCCGAAAGAGCGGACGAAGACGGCGTGGTTATTGACAACGATTACATCGTAAACGCTATCACTCCTGCCAAAAAATATATTGACGGCAGGTATGACTGCATTGACTTCAGGATGCAGAGTTTGATAAGGCTGGAGTACCTTTACGGCGACAAGATAGCCCAAATATCCCCTAAAGGCTCCAAGATGATTAAAGACGCCTTTTTGGGTGCTAAATACTGGATGACCGAGCCCGGCGAAGACAGCATGTGCTATTGGTCGGAAAATCATCAGATACTTTTCGCCACCGCCGAATATCTGGCGGGACAGAGGTGGCAAAACGAGGTCTTTACCAATGACAACAGCTTGGGGCATGAGAGAATGCAAAGGGCAAAAAAACGCATAAATTATTGGATGGAGCATAGGTTCAAATACGGATATTCGGAATTCAATTCCAACAATTATTACCATATGAATTTAGGCGCGGCGTCTAATTTTATCCAATTCGCCCACAAGGACGATGCAATAATGGTGGAAAGGATGAAGATGTGCCTTGACCTTTTGTTTTATGATGTGGCTTCAAATGTCTATGACTATACCTTTATAGCCCCCTCAGGACGGGCTTATCCCGGCAATATGGTAAGCGTTGAGGGAGACCGTATGAGGCAGTATACGGACTATTTGTTTGGGTTTAACGACAACCACAAAGACAACAAAAACCATATGTTCATAAATTTCAAGTCCATGATGGAAGCAACGGACGAGAATGGAAACAAATATTATGAGGTGCCCGAGGTCATAAAGCAAATCGCTCATGACAACTCCACAAGAATAATCAAGTCCTCAACGGGACTGGATGTAAGGGAGCTGGAAGAGAAAAACCTTATCAGCCATGACGACAACGATATAATGGTACAGCTTGGAATGGAAGCTTTCACCAATCCTGAAGTCATCCATAATACCATAACTTATTTGCATAAGAACAAGATGCTGAGCAACAGTTTTGTCAACCAATTCAAGTATACCAATTTGTCATTTTTGAAATGGTTCAGGCTGTTAAAACCCATAAGCCGTTCGCTAAATCCCATGCCCAATGGTATAGCCATTCAAAGGGCGAATATCTATACTTATAGGACGCCGTATTATAAGCTGGCGACAGCGCAGGCGTATCATCCCGGCTCTTATGGGGCGCAACAAATGCTCAGCGTGGCGAACCTCTCCCCTTGGGCGATAGTGTTCACCACACACCCCGCAAGGTATGAGTCGAGAAAAAACGCCGATGCCATTCCCGGATACTGGGCAGGATATGGCAGAGCACCGCACTCAGCACAGCATGAAAATATTCTTATGTCCATATATAACTTGCCCAAAAAGAAAAATGCCTTGGAGCTATATGATGTTCCCT
>JGI24502J29692_10080930_pt1 | contig 14643 bp, 14 predicted proteins | sample BioPla3RNA1_FD_29692 | JGI IMG/M metagenome (IMG submission 29692)
GCTGCTGCCATTGGAGCAAATCCTCTTTTAGCAAGAGTTGCCAGCTATTATCACGATATTGGTAAATCCGTACATCCAGAGTTATTCACTGAAAATAATGAAGATTCTTCAGAATTCTATGATAATTATACCCCAGAAGAAAGTGCAGATATTATTAGAGACCATGTTAAAGAAGGTGTAGTTTTAGCCCAAAAATACCATCTTCCGCAACCCGTTATTGATATTATAAATCAACATCATGGAACCAGTTATATTCGTTTTTTCTTAGATGCAGCACAACGTAAGGGTGAAGTCACAGATCTTTCAGCTTTTCGCTATCCAGGTCCCTTACCGCAAACCAAAGAAGCAGCATTAGTTATGTTAGCAGATATCGTTGAATCAACTATAAAATCTAAAAAGGAAGTCACCGAAGAAGAAATAGTCAAAATACTGGATGATACTATCCAGAGACTTATTAGAGAAGGTCAATTTAACGAAGCTCCGATAACCCTGAAGGATCTAGCTAAAGCAAAAGAAGTTATGCTACCTATCTTAGCTGGAATCTATCGGAAAAGAATAGAATATCCAGAGGAGAGTTCTCTTTGAACTATTTGGATTTTAATTTGGTTAATAATACAGAATATAAAGTAGATGAAAAACTGCTTATTTCTTGCGCCGAGAAAATCCTAGAAGAAGAATTACCTAGAAAGAAAGTTGAATTGAACCTTCTTCTCTGTGATGACGAGGCTATACAAAATTATAATAGAATCTTTAGAGGGGATAATTCTATAACCGATGTGCTATGCTTTAATTATTACAATTCTATATTATTAGATACGGAAGACAAAACTTTTCCTAGTCTTTACTGTGATATTATTATTGACATAAAACAGTTAGAACGACAGAAAGGTAACAAAAGTATGGAGCAGGAATTAATTGAAGTTTTTATACACGGATTATTGCATGCCCTCGGGTATGACCATATTAAATCAAAAGATTGCTCAATAATGGAAGAAAAAGAAAAATATTATATTAATAAGATTGTAGGTGATAAGACAAGTGGATGACGGGTCAGCGTTATTAATAATACTTTTGCTATTGTTCTTATCGGCGTTTTTTTCTGGTTCTGAAACAGCATTCTTTTCCTTACCTCGTCTTTATTTAAAAAAGCTAGAGAAGAGCAAGAGTCCTAAAGCCAAAAGAATCCTCAAATTGTTGAGTAAGCCCCGACAACTTTTAATTACCATACTTTTAGGCAATACCTTTGTTAATATGGGAATATCCTCTTTAGGAGCTTTGTTGGCAATTGGGATAGCCCAAAAACATAATTTTAAAACCTCGACCGCATTGACCATTCAAGTCTTAGTTACTACTGTAGTTATTGTAGTGTTCGGTGAGATTATTCCTAAGCTTATAGCTATAGCTACAGCAAATAAATTTGCCCAGATAACTAGTTTGCCTCTCCAATTTTTCAGCTATCTCTTTTATGGTCCCGTTTGGTTAATAGATAAATTTAACCTGTTACTAGCAAAAAAGAAAAATGTAGATAGACATATGGCGGAAAAGGTTACCACCGAAGAGATTCATAATCTCATCCAATCAGAAAGCTCCAAACATACATTAGATGAAGAAGAAAAAAAGATGCTAGTAGGATTGTTCCGATTTAAATATGCCAAAATCACTGAAATCTATGTTCCTCGCGTGAAAGTAAAAGCTATAGAAGAAAATGGCAGTCTGGAAGAGTTAAAAGAACTCATTGTGTCCACAGGATTTTCTCGCATACCAGTTTATCGGAAAACCATTGACGAAATCGTAGGGATAATCTATGTGAAGGACCTAATTCTCTATCCGGAGAAAAAAACTATTAAAGAACTGATGCGACCTGCTTGGTTTGTAACCGAAAATATGAAAGTGCAAACCCTGCTTAATCAATTCAAGCAAAAGAAAATGCAGATGGCAATAGTGGTGGATGAATATGGCGGTACCTCTGGAATTATATCTCTGGAAGATATATTGGAAGAAATTGTAGGAGAAATTCAGGATGAATATGACCACTATGAAATTCCAGAATTAAGTCAAATTGACGATAATACCTACAGGATGCAGGGCATAGTTAGTATCCGCCTTTTCAATGAAGAGTTAAATGTGGCATTAGATGCGGAAGAGTATGATAATATTGCAGAGTTTCTGCTCTCTCAATTTAATTATGTTCCTGCACCAGGAGAGACATTTATCTGGGAAGATACCTTACAGTTCAAGGTGTTAGATAGTGATGATAAAAGCATTAAATTAATAGAAGTGACAAAACTTTCCCAAGAATCATAAACCTGGTGAGAATAATGTCTGGACTACCCCAATATTTGAAACTATATGAGTAAGCATAATTCAAAGCTGAAATCAGATGTAAAATTATGGGCACCAGTCGGATGGTTAGTTCTTATCTGGATTGTATCTTCCATACCTTCGCAGAAATTACCTTCACAGAAAATCTTTAATATTGATAAAATAGCTCATTTTACCGAATATTTCTTACTTGCATTGTTAGTTAACTCAAGTTTTAGAGAAAGGAACTTAAGAAAGAAGAATATCTGGTGGATTTATCTAGCACTGTTTATTATTGCTGGATTGGATGAGTATCATCAGCGCTTTATACCAGGAAGATCAGTTTGTATTGAGGATTATCTGGCTAATGCTTCTGGTTTAGCAGTAGGATTGATATTTTTCTGGATGCTTTATGATAGAAGTAAAAAACCTATATCTTAGCTTAAATGGACAGCCTGTTCTACAGAACATAAATTTCGTTCTGGAAGATGGTAATAATATGATTATTTTAGGAAGAAGTGGAGCGGGGAAAACAGTATTAATAAAGACATTAATGGGATTTTTCCCACCCGATAAAGGCTCGGTTATTGTTGATGGAGTAGATGTTTACCGGGATAAAGACTTCCATAATTCCAGATTGAAGCATAGTTTTGCTATGGTTTTCCAAAATGCAGCATTGTTAGATTCTTTTACCGTCTCTCAAAATGTTGCTCTTTCTCTATATGAACGAGGAGAAATGGATTTGTCGGCTATAAGGGAAAAAGTAAAGCAAAGCTTGGCTGTGGTTGGGTTAGAATTTGCGGAAAACAAATATCCCTCTGAACTGAGTGGGGGTATGTTAAAAAGAGTTGGTATTGCTCGTGCTTTGGCATATGAACCGCGTTATATTATCTTTGATGAACCTATATCAGGATTGGATCCTATCACTGCTTCTGAAATCCTTTATTATATAACTCAGATAATTCGTAAAGGACAAGTTACGGCAATCACTATAACTCATGATATCAGCAATATTTATCAATTAGGGGATCTGATATTATTTCTGGAACAGGGTAGGCAACTATACTATGGCGATTTGGAAGGGTTATATGCAAGTCAGGACCCTATCATTCAGAAATTCTTAAACCTGAATTCAAATAAGAATAATAAGTCCTAAAGTGAAGAGAAATTTAACCCTGTCTTCTCCCGTAAATTTAGCATTTCTAACTGCTACGGCTTGCACTATACATATTTTTGAAAGCTTGATTATGCGTCTTTTACCTCTTCCTTTTCTTCGACTCGGATTGTCTAATATCATTGTGATGTATTTAATCTTGCAGGGAAGACCTCTACAAGCTGTTCTTGTTAATGTCACTAAATCTATAGTTAGCGGTGCAGTTACCTTTACTCTTATGACTCCTGCCACTCTATTATCTTTAGGTGGTGGTTTATTTGCTATATTGGCAATGTGGCTGGCTTGTATTTCTAATCTTGGTTTTACCGAGATAGGAGTAAGTATCTGTGGAGCTATTGCACATAATATTATGCAACTTATCTTGGTGCAAACTATAGTGCTTCCTGGTACAAGAGTTTTTGTATTGACACCATTATTATTATTTTTAGGTTTGATTACAGGTATAATAACAGCGTGGTTTTTAATTATTGCCGAAGCTAGATTTAATATAATTAAGACGGATAGTAATGAATGAGATAAATAAACAAAGATGGAACTCTGTTCTCAAAGTAATCGGAATAATCTTCTGCATATGCGTGGGCATATTTTGTGGTATCCTGTGGTATTATCATGATGATTTACCACCCACAAGTGAGCTAAAGAATTACACTCTTCGCACTGGAAGTGAGGTGTATGATTGCCATGGGAAAATGGTCTATCTTTTTGCCTATGAACGACGGAAATTGGTATCTTTGAAGGAATTACCGCCACATCTGATAGATGCTCTTCTGGTTACGGAAGATAAACGATTCTATTACCATTTCGGAGTCGATCCCATAAGAATGGTTAAAGCCTTGATTACTGATTTGAAATTGGGAGAGTTTTCCCAGGGTGCCAGTACTATCACACAACAACTTGCCCGAAATATGTTTCTGACTCTGGATAAAAAGCTTTCCCGGAAATTACAAGAGATAGTTTTGGCATTCAAAATTGAAGCTACATTCAGTAAAGATGAAATCCTGGAAATCTATCTCAATAAAATCTTCTGGGGTTCACAAAATCACGGTATAGAAACAGCTTCTCTTTACTATTTCAATAAACATGCACGAGATTTAAATCTACCCGAAGCAGCTCTGCTAGTTGGTATGATTCAGAGACCTAATTATTATGACCCATTTAAGCATCCCGATAGGGCAAAAGAGAGACGAGACCTGGTGCTGGAAAGAATGTATAAAACTAAAAAGATTACAAAAGAAGAATATCTGGAGGCAATTTCTACGCCTATTAATCCTCAATCGGGTGGAGTTTATGCTCGTTTTGCTTCCGACTATTTTATTGAATATATACGCATCTACCTAGAAAATAAATATGGGACCGACCGTTTGTTTGATGGCGGATTAAGAATTTATACAACTCTGGATGCAGACCTATCTTCCGCAGCAGATTCTATTCTTAACGCTTATCTTAGAAATGTAGAGAATAGTGGAGGATTTCGGTATAAGTATTCCTATGTGCCTAAAGATGCCCAGGACATTGATACTAAATATATCCAGGGTGGCTTGGTTTTAATGGAAAATAAGACGGGTTATGTCCGAACTTTAATTGGAGGGAGAAATTTTGAACATAGTAAGTTCAATAGAATGACTCAAGCAAGACGACAACCTGGTTCTTCTATTAAACCTACTTATTACACTCTTGCTATAGAGAGAGGTTATACTCCAGCCACGATTTTAGATGATGCACCAATCACTATAGGGAATTGGACTCCAGCTAATGCTGATAATAAATATCATGGACCTACTCGCATGCGAGTTGCTTTGCAGTGGTCCTATAATGCCTGGGCAGTGCGATGTGCTCAGAACCTCGGATTGAGCACCCTTAATGAAGCATTTAGACGCTTTGGATTAAATATCTATGCTCAAGATATGACAGCATCCTTGGGTGCATATGAAGTTGTGCCCATTAACCTGATTGCTGCTTACACTGCTTTCCCAAATCAGGGTATGAGAGTTAAACCTATCTTTATAACAAAGGTGGAGGACATAAAAGGAAATGTACTAGAACGAACATCAGTGCAAAAATACTCTGTATGTTCTCCTCAGGTTGCCTATTTAATGACCAGTATGCTTCAAACTGTGGCTTCTTCAGGAACTGGTGCTGCTTCACGTAATGGCTATAGCTGGGAAAATGCAGGTAAAACAGGAACAACTGATACTAATAATGATTCCTGGTTTATAGGTTTCAATAAAGCTTATACTCTCGGTATCTGGATGGGATTTGATAACAATAAGATAAAAACTGGTTCTGCTCAAGCTGTAAGAATTTGGGGACCGATAATGACCAAAGCTATAAAAATTGATAATAAAGGGCGCACTCCAAAAGCAAACGATCCACGATATTCCTTTACTGTTCCACCAGGTATAGTTCAACTCAATATAAATCCTTATACTGGATTAGTGGTTAATAACGATGGAATCCCTGAAGTATTTATTGAAGATAATATACCTAATAAAGCTCCAGATTCTTTACGATACGGTAGAGCTCCATCTGGTCCTTCTTTCAAAGAAGAATTGGAACAAGAATTTTAACAAATAATAATACCGAGAATAAAATGATCATATTTGACGATAAAAAGCAAAACTTATTCTATCCACTGACTCTCAATCGTTGTGTGGGCGATTTACGATGTGGTATCTTAAAATTGAGACAGAGATTGGAAGAACTCTTAACCGAAGAGGATACTGCTTTCTGGATTGACCCTCTTTTGCTAGACCTTTATAAAACACGACATCCAGATTGGAAAATTAATGAACCTGCTCCCGAAGGTACTCTTTTGGTAAACTCGCGTCTAAAACCTACCTCTGAATCTATCAGCGCAATTAGTAATTTGAAACCGAATCAATGTCTTCTTCTAGGAGAAGATATTATTGCTTTCTATGCTCCTAAAACATTATCTGATTTGCCAACAGTTTTTGAATTGAAATCTTATGGGATGGAACTTATTTCTTCCGATTTATCTCTCTACCAAAGCCTCAGTGACCTCATCCACGATAATGAAAGATTGATACGATTTGATTTCAACCAATTCTTCTATGACCAGGATAATTACTTTGAAACCGAACCTGGTGTAACCGTTCTTAATCCTTACTATATCTGGATAGGCGAGAATGTGGTCTTGAAGCCAGGTTGTGTCCTTGATGCTTCAGAAGGTCCGATAATTATAGATGAAGGGGCAACTGTTCTCTCTAATTCTGTTATTTGTGGTCCTGTTTATATTGGGAAAAAATCTTTAATCAAGGTGGGGGCAAAGATTTATGAGGGGACTTCCCTGGGACCTGTCTGTAAAGTTGGAGGTGAGGTTGAAGGTAGTATTATACAAGCTTATTCAAACAAGCAACATGACGGCTTTTTGGGACATAGTTTTATAGGTGAATGGGTAAATATCGGGGCTGGTTCTTCTAATAGCGACTTAAAGAATACCTATAAAAATGTTAAATTCTATTCTTATGCCTCTGGCGAGAAAATAGATTCTGGCTCTATGTTTTTGGGTGCTATGATTGCCGATTATGTAAAGTTGGGTATCAATACAAGTGTTAATACTGGATGTGTGATTGGTTTTGGTTGCAATCTATGGAGTTCAGATTTGATAGCAGATTTTATACCAGATTTTTCCTGGGGAAAAGCTTCTCAACTTACCAAATATCGGTTTGAAGCTTTTTGCGAAACGGCTAATCTAGTTAAAAAACGACGCGGTCTTGAGCTTACTCAAGATGAAATTATACTTTATAAAAAGCTATGGGGTAGATAAAATGGTTGAACCCTTAGATGAAGCAATGAGTCCAGAATATCTGGAAGTAATATTTCGCACCGGACGCCTTGGTTATTATCAAAATCATTCACATCTTCTCCTAAAACCAGATGATTTGATTATTGTTGAAGTGGATAGAGGTGAGGATATAGCACAAATTATTCATCTAAGTGTCAGCGATGAAGAAGTATTGGAGCAAATACCTCAAACTTCTAACCCATTAAAGATAAAGAGAAAAGCCACTGAAGAAGATTTTGAGAAATTGCGTCATCTATACGAAGAAGAAGAAAAAGCTGCTCAAATCTTTGGCGAAATCCTCAAACGATATTCCTTTGAAATGAAGTTAATTGATACGGTCTTTCAATTTGACGGAAACAAAATTACCTTCTTCTTTACCGCCGAAGGAAGAATTGATTTCAGGATCTTTGTGCGTGAACTGGCTAATGTCTTTAGAACCAGAATAGAACTACATCAAACCACGGGAAGAGATGAGGCTCGTAGATTAGGTGGATTTGGTATGTGTGGACTTCCTTATTGTTGTGGAAATTTCCTCAAACATTTTAATCAAGTGACGATTAAGATGGCAAGAGACCAAAATCTGACCGGAAATCTTGCAAAAATATCAGGACCTTGCGGAAGATTGCTCTGCTGTTTAAGTTATGAAGAGGATTTCTATGTGGAAGAGGGCAAAATTCTTCCTATAACTGGCACCTGTGTAGAATATCAGAGTGTTAAAATGATTGTCCTTAAAACGGACCCTATAAACAAAAAAATTCTTCTTTCTGATGATAATGAAAAAATCACTGAAATAGATTTAGACACTTTCCTCACTTTGAAAATTCTCTCTCCTCCAGATCTGGAAATATGTTAAATAGCATTTATGGTGTTCAACCTGAGCAATTGCACAACTTTTTAGCTTCCGATTTTCCTGTTTATCATTCTCGTCAATTGCTAAAATGGATTTATGAAAAAAAGGTCTTTGACCCTTATCAGATAACGGATCTTCCCGCTAATTTGCAAAGCTATTTAGAGCAAGCATTTGATGAAAAAGAACTTGACTTGGATTCAAGAGACGAAAATAATGCAATTGGGCGTTTGGCTTTACATAGATTGTGAGTAACGAGGGATATCAGATGCTCTCAAACAACCTGAGAAACAATGAGTTGGAATTTATACCAACATTTGGGACTCAAGGGAAACAATTAGTTATGTATTTATAGATAAGAAAAAAATCTATGATACTTTGGAGATCAGGATAGTAAAAGTTATACTTTTCAATCTAATGATGGCTGTGCTCTGCTTAACTGCGGTATAGTCCGATGCAAGCGAACATCCACCATAGCATTGAAGAATGAATCAGCCCGTATCTTCATTATCTGTTTAGATTCTGACTTACCTTGAGAATGCGGGGAAAAATAAAATACTAATAAATAGTTATATGCCCAAGAAAAAAAGCCCAAAATAGGCTGGAGGAAAAATTTCTAAGACAATAGTTAAAGTAACAGCGCTTTGTGCCATTTTATTAATAAGTACTACAATAATGCTAATGGCGGATTGTAAGCTGAGGGCATTTATGGGATTAAAAAAGAATGCATTAACTTCTCAGGTTCAAACAAGTAGCTGGTATGATTTCACAAATCCGTGTTTACTAAAACTCAAAAGCCTGGGAGGAAGTTCTTCAACATATACAAATAATAACCCCAATGGATGGGAAGGGGAATTCCTCTTCCCATCCCTATATATTATATAATATTGGCACAATTATTGCGAGGAGAATATGTTATGAAAATGAAAATTATCCTGTTTGCCCTACTCCTGATGCCCCTGATGGTTTCTGCTGCCATTCTTCAGGTGGCAAGCGATGGATCACAAGCGTATTCTCACATTCAGGCAGCAGTGAATTCTGCTGCGGACCAGGATACAATTCTCGTTCATCCTGGAATCTATTATGAGAATATTGAGATCGTATCCAGGCACTTGACAATTGGCAGCCTGGAAATGATCACCGGAGACAGCACCTATATTGCCAATACTGTGGTGAATGGAAATCAGACGGGTGGCTGTTTTTATGTTTCAGGAAACTCAAATATTTGGATACAAGGGCTTTACCTGACGAATGGAATTGGGTTTATAGCCCTGACAGATAATCTTAGATATGGTGGTGCAATTTTTGTTTCCGAAAGTTCCTTTAGTATAGTGAATTGCCAGATAATGTATAACACTGCCAAAGGTGGTTCCGCTATCTTCAGTTATTATAGCCCAGGATATCTGGCAGGAACAGTTGTTGCCTACAACCATGCGGTTTTCTCATCAGCTATTAGTATTGTTGGAAATTCCGAGCCTTTTATATTTGATCCGGTTAATAGGTGTAGCGTTTTTTGGAATTACAGCGCTCTAAACAATGATATTTATATTGGTATGAATGAAGAAATGGAATGGCAGATATATCTGGATAGATTCACGGTTCCATATTCTGCTGATTACATTGTGGAGTTCGTGAAAGTGATTACAACTTCAAGCAACAGCCCCGCCCCGTATATTTTAGAGTATAATTCAGCGGTTATCACGCCCCAGTATGCAGATTTTTATGTGAGCCCTGAGGGTGATGACAACAATAGCGGCTTAAGCCCGGATACTCCTTTGAAGACCATAGCTCTTGCCCTGCTGAAAGTGAAGGCGGATAGTTTGCATCAGCAAACGATTCATCTCGCCAATGGCTATTATGGACAGGATCAGCTCTTTCCTCTCAACTTGCGCAGCTATGTAAGTATAGTTGGGGAAAGCGAAGAAGGAACTATCTTCAATTCACCCAATGTGTTTTGCATAATTTGGGACTCGGAGAAGGAAATTGCAATTCGCAACATAACTTTTGAGGCAATCACAGATAATGTGTATATCCTGGAAAATCTGATTTCAGGGATTTCCAGGAGCGTTAATTATGAGTATATGGACAAGTTCAGTATAACCCTGGAAAACTTGACCTTCCGGAATTGCCGCCCGTCTGATTATAATAGAGACTACAGGTTGATAGATTTTACCTATCCCGAAAGCCTGATTATGAAGAATATCACCATAGAAGATTGTATGGGCACTCTGGCAATCTATGTTGGAGGTGGAAACCTGACCGCTGAAAACATCCGCATCCACCACTTTTATCATCCTCCTATCGGGGTCAGAGGTGGGAGAGCTATGGCATTGACTCTCAATAACCCACAATTTGCGGGTAATGATAACATCATCACCAATCTGCAAGTTACCGGTTGTGTAACCAACACAGTGGATTGGGATATATGCACGAGCATCTATATTAGTTGTGCTGATATACCCACAACTATGGAGAACTATTTCATCAATGCCACCATAAGTGATAACTACGGCACGGCTTACAGGGGAGCCGGAATAACGATGGGAACAGATGCCAGAGCAACTTTCATCAATAGCATCATCAGCAATAACTTAAGATATAATTTCCGGATGGATTGTGAACACCTTCCATCACGTCTGCGTTTTCTGAATAGCCTGATTGGCCCTGAAACGGAACCAGGGGATTCGTTTTACAATCTAAGCCCGGATAACCTGATTGAATGGTATGGTACAAATCTGGATACGGATCCTATGTTTTATGCCTATACAGCGAATTTACCCTATACCCTGGGACCAGATTCTCCCTGTATTGACGCCGGGACAACCGATTGGAGCATTTTTACCCTGCCAGATTGGTACATGCTACCGCTGACTGATCTGGCCGGAGATGACCGGATCTATGGTTCCCAAATTGATATGGGTGCCTATGAGTGGCATGGACAAACCAATATAACTGAAGATGTGATTCCTGTGCCATCTGAAATCCTTAGCCTAAGAATTCATCCCAATCCCTTTTTGGGCAGGGCGGAAATCTGCCTGGACTTGAAGAAGCAATCCGAAATCAAACTGGAAATCTATAACCTCAAGGGTCAGTTAGTCCGGACTATCAGCAGCGGTTCATTCAGTAAGGGCTCGCATAGCTTCTGGTGGAATGGGGATGACGATAATGGTAAAGCCGTATCCAGTGGCATCTATTTCTGCCGGATACAACAAGATAGCAGGCTGGTCAAGGCAATTAAGGTGACTGTGATAAAATGATGGGGGTTCAACACAGAGGGCTCGGAGGGAACAGAGATGCACATAGAAGATGGAGAATTAAGAATACTTTTAATGGAGAATGTTTGAGGTGTCCTGAAAATAGTGGACAAAAATTAGGGGAAGATTATGAATGATCCTCGCAGATCTAATACTAATGTCCACTACAGTGAAGCGTTTTGTCTAAAGATACTAGATGATATTCATAGTGGGCGAAACACTATTGCCGAAGTATCATTACTTTATGGAATACCTAAACAAACAATTTATAAGTGAATTTATAAGTACGGTGATGAACGAGTCATAACCAGAACCGTCAGAATCGAGCTAAAAGGAGAAGTACAGATAGTTAAAAAGCTAGAAAAGCTTTGTCTCAAACAATAACCTTGCGAAGAAGTCGTGGCTCCGATATTAAAGCTGCCTATTGACAATTAGTAGTGGAATCAAGAAAAAAATCTATGAGAGGTGCTATATGAACGAAATAGAATATATCGCGCGTAAACTTTTTGGAGATAATCCCCCCTGTAAATGTGGAGGTGGACATCAGATTTGCTTAGGCTGTGCTATCTGTCGAGCAGATCAACCTGACCAACTTTATGATCCTTCAGCTGATATTGCTTCCGTCATTGATGCCACATTACTTAAAGCCGATGCTACCCAAAGTGAAGTTAATGCTCTTTGTGACCTTGCCAATGATTATAAATGTGCTGCAGTGTGTGTTAATTCTCACTTTTCGCATCCACTTCAACTTAGGCTAACTTCAACCGTAAAATCCTGTACTGTTATCAATTTTCCTCTCGGGGCAAGCTATATCTATGCCGTTGCTGCAGAAGCCCTTGCTGTTATAAATACCGGTATTGAAGAACTGGATATGGTGCAAAACCTGAGTGCGGTTAAGAGTGGTCATCCTCTTCATTCCTATCAAATGGTAAAAAATATTGCAGAGATGGCTCATACCAATGATGTCCTCCTCAAAGTTATTCTGGAGACCTGTTACCTTTCCAGGGAAGAAATTATTACCTGTGCTCTTTATGCTAAAAAAGCAGGAGCAGATTTCGTTAAGACCTCCACCGGATTTGGAACAGCTGGAGCAACCGTGGAGAATGTTCGGCTTTTAAGAGAGATTGTGGGACCCAAGATGGGAGTTAAGGCTGCAGGTGGAATCCGCACCAGAGAACAAGCCATTGCAATGTTGGATGCAGGTGCTAATCGTATAGGGGCAAGCAATGTGAAAGCATTGCTCTAAATAGGATTACAATGCAAGTCAATCTCGCTGGCTATAATATAGATAACTCTTTAATTCGTAAGCTAAATACTGAAACTGCTACTCCAGAAGTAATATCTGCTGCTTATGCACGTATTTCCAGAAGTGAAAAATCCATCACTGAACTTAGGGAACAGGCTTTAAAAGAACTGGAAAAAGCACGTCGCTCTAATCAGAAAATTATTTTTGAATTGGGGCATTCATCTGTTGCTGAACACTCTGTCTTTAATTTTGACCTCATTGGTATTTCTCGTTTACTTACAGAATTAGTGGAAACTCTCCGATTTGCTTCTTTCACAGAAAAATCCCAGCGTTATGTGGCTTTCTCTGATGACTTTGTTATTCCTCAAGAGCTGGAAAATACTTTTCTTAAACCTCTTCGTGATGAATATATTCAAACTATGCAGGCTCTTTTTGATGAATATAAAGAAAGCTTGCAAGCTATCTTGGAATATTATAAAAATAATCTACCTGAACTTAAAAAATCAGAAATTGAAGGCAAAGCTAAAGAAGATGCGCGATATATTTTACCTCTTGCTACCAAAACTCAACTGGGAATGACTATTAATGCACGCAGTCTGGAGAATCTGCTTAGAAGATTGATTACTTCTCCGTTAGCGGAAGCTCATGAACTTTACCATCTCTTGCTTCAATCTGTTAAAGAACTATGTCCTTCACTCATTCGTTATATAGAAAAAGAGGATTTTACCGGTTCCTTTGATGCCTCTAAGCTTAAAGCTGATATTACTGCAATACCCTTTGCGGATTCACCGGTACATATACTGGAATTTACAGCAGAGGCAGATGATAAAATCTTAGCTGCTCTGCTCTTTGAACAATGTACAAATTCTTTTTCCTCCTGTCTGGATACTATTATAAAATTGGATAACTCCACCAAAAAACAGTTATGGGAAGAAGTTTTTGAAAATATCCAGCCCTGGAGTAAAATGCCACGTGCCTTTGAACTTGCAACCTACACTTTTGAACTTTCTATGTCTGAATGTTGTTGGTCTCAATTTAAAAGGCATAGAGTTGGGACTATTATTAAACAAAAAGCATATTTACCAAATAATTACATCTTTCCTCCGATTATCTATACTCTCAAAAGAGACGGAAAATGGCTAAATCTTTTAAAAGCTACAAATTCATTGAAACAGAAATTGGCTCAAGTATCTCCTGAACTGATGCCATATGCACGTATTAATGCAGAGAAAGTAAAGATTCTGGCAAATATGAATCTTCGTGAACTATATCATCTTATTAGACTTCGTGCTGATATTAATGCCCAATGGGAAATTCGTAATCTTGCTCGTATACTGGCTGAATCCATTCGTCCTCTTGCTCCTTATGCAACCTCTTATCTATGCGGGAAAAGTGAATTGGAGAGCTTACTTCTAACTTCGGGAAAGGGATTGACAAAAACTTAATCAATATAATAAATGAATATAATATGCTGCGTCCCTGTAGCTCAGCTGGATAGAGTGGCACCCTCCGAAGGTGAAGGTCAGGCGTTCGAATCGCCTCAGGGACGCCATTTATCCATCTATGCCTTCTGAAGTAATCCTTACTATAGAAAATCTGTCACTGCAGCTGGGAAGCAAAGTAATATTCTCCCAACTTAATCTTGGCGTTCATAGTGGTGATAAAATTGGCATTGTGGGAATTAACGGTTCCGGAAAATCTACTCTTCTAAGATTAATATCTGGAAATCTTGAACCTACAACAGGAACGATTATAAAAAGACGAGATTTAACTCTCGGATGGCTTCCCCAGAATGAACCTCTGCCTTCAGAAGAGACCATCCTTCAATATGTTGTAAATCAGAATTTAACTAAAAGCTCTGCAACGGAAGAACATCGCTTTAAAGCTATGCTTTCCTTAATGAATCTTTCCGATTGGGGAAAACCTCTTAATTTGCTTTCGGGTGGAGAAAGGAGAAAAGCTGGTCTGGCTAAAGTTTTAGCCAGTGAACCTGACCTTATCTTGCTGGATGAACCT
>JGI24502J29692_10034633_pt1 | contig 14521 bp, 11 predicted proteins | sample BioPla3RNA1_FD_29692 | JGI IMG/M metagenome (IMG submission 29692)
CTGCAAGAAGAAGCGCTTTTTGAAAATGGGAAGTCGGAACGCCAGCAAAAGGCAAAAAATATTAAACTGAAGGACTTTAGTAACGCCGTGATAAGAAAAGCTATCGCCAAGGACGACTTCTATAGGTTCGATAACTTGAAGAAATACCTTTCGAAGTTGGACACCATAAACTTGCTCGTCGAATGCATAAAAGACGCGACTGTCAATGTAACTGCTAACGGAAAACTAACGCCTGACGATAAGTTAAAAATTGTCCTTGTCCTTTTAGACCAGTTGAAGGCGCAAATTAAAACGCAATATACTGAATATGAAGGGACGAAATTATTTATGAGCAGAAATATCAGCGAAGTCGTCAAGGATAAAACGCTTAACATAAACGTAAACTCGGATAGGGAAGCCGGCCGGCCGATGAAAGATCCGATAATTGCCGAATTACAGCTGGACTTGTCAAAAGAAGACTGGTACGTCTACGACGAAAATTATGGCACTTCCGAAGAAAAATACTTTATCCGTTTTTTGCACGGTGCCATGGACAAGCTGAAAAAGAAATACAAAGATATCTATTTAGTAAGGAACGCAAACTTGTTTAAGTTATATAATTTCCCTGATGGCCGTGCTACAGAACCGGACTTCGTACTGTTTTTAAGGAAAGAAGACGACAAAGACTGGATACAGTACCAAGTATTTGTAGAAGCTAAAGGAAGGCACTTGCTTGAAATGGATCGGTGGAAGGAAGACTTCCTGAAGAACATAGAAAAAAAATATAAGCTGGAAACCTTAGCGGAAGATAAGCACTACAAACTAAAGGGGATGCCCTTTTACAACGAAGCGAACAAGAAGAAATTTATAGACGCCTTCGAAAGTGAGTTTTGCCAATGAAAAATGAAGTAGAATTTGTGAAGTCAATGACGGAAAAATTAAGGTGGCAAGGGGACGTTACAGCGGACGAAGCGATGCATATCTTTTTATTGGCCGTTGTGGCGTATGCCTATGAAATGGGGGCACTTGAAGGCCGATATAAAAATAGCTTCGGCGGCAAGTTCGACTGTGCAGAATTATCAAGCGCACTTGGGGAATGGTACGAAACCGTTTTTGCACGAATATCCGATAAGCCTAAATATTATAATTTCATCGCTTCTATTCCTTCGCGGGAAGCGTGTCCGGTTTTTAAATATATGGAAAACGACACGTCTTATATGATAAAGGCCATGGACAAATTATCTAATAACAAAAAGCGCGCACTTCAAAGGATATTTAAGACGTCAGAACATGTTTATTTTAAGGCCAACGAAAAGATGACTACGTGGATCAAAAATAGCGTCCCGCTTTCTTTTGATGTGCTATGCTACTATGGGGTATATGGCTCCAGCTATAGCGGCATGGACTTTGCTAGGTTTGGGCTTGTAAGTTCTTTGCCAACTTACGAAAGGGAAATTAAAAAGGAAAAACTTCAAGCATTATTTGATATCAACATTCCTTTTTTGCAAGGTGTTTCATACGAAGTTTCAAGTAAACAAGAAGCGGATACTTGTTCGGTCATCTGCCCACTTGAATACAAAGATGTTTTAGACGCTGTAGCTGATGACTTGCCCATCCCTGAAATTCCGCAGGAAAAAGCGAGCGCGCATGTTCCGAAAGATATAAAATACATAAATTTGCTTACTGATCGCTTGCCTTTCCAGGACATCACAGAAGAAGAAGCGGACAACATATACTTGCTGTTTAAGGTGTACCAAGCTTTAAGAATAGCCGCATTAAAGGGAGACGAACGCTTAAAAGAACAAACCCAAAAAGCTACAGAACCTGGCCTGAACGCACTTGCTTCGTGGTATAAAGCTGTGGAAAGGGAGCTGGAAAAAGGCAAACGTGGCAACTTTGTTTACACGCTGCCATCCAATTTAGACATGAACTTGTATCAGCTTAGAAAACCTATAAAAGCATGTTTAGAAATGCTTCCCGAAGAACCGACAAAAATTGCAGCCCGCAATAAAGAAGACTTGCCCATTAAAGATATCTTCCTTGACACAAAATGTACTGCAGTGACATGGGGTTCTAACAATAGCATTTCTTGTGAAACCAGCCGATATGGCTTTTTTGAACGGAACGGCGTAAGCTTGAATGAATGGATACCAGTTTTACAACATAAAGGACATTCGGAAGACTTTATATTGAACGGTGATACTGAAGATACCGTCTTAGGAAAGTTGCGTTTCGCAGAATATTCCTTGGGCATCAAATATATCATCATAGAAAATAAAATTGCTGTAAAGGAAAAAGACTACCAAAAGACGATGGAAGTTCTAAAGCTATCAGATGGCAAAATTATGGAAGCGGCAGAACTCATAAAACAAAAGAAAAAAGAAGAAGGGGTACAAAACGTTGAACCCTTAGAATACATAATAAAGGGCGTCGAAATGGTTTATAAGGCACAAAAGGCACAAGAAGAATATTTTGAAGAAAATGACTGGATGGAAATAGATCGATGAAAAAAGAAATTGAATTTATTAAGTCAGCGACGGAAAAATTAAGGACTCAAGGTGACATTACTGTAGATGAAGCAAATTACATCTTTATTTTGGCGACAGTAATATATACCTATGAGTTGGGACAGCATTTCGGAAAACAGTACTTAAACAACTTTAATTCCAAATTCAATTATCCTGATGTATCACGGGCGCTTAGTGAATGGTATGACGAAGTCTGTTCACAAATATCTGATAAGTTTGAATTTCATAATTTCGTAGCGACGATCCCTTCAATGCCTTTATGCCCGGTGTTCACAGGCGTGAGAAAAGAATATGCACCTACACTACATGCAATATATAAGACTTGGTATGAAAAGGGACGTGTTCTTGAATGTAATTGGAAAACAACAAATAATTTTTATAACGCCAATAAAGACACCAATAAAGAAATGCTTCGATGGCTTTTAAAAAATGTTTTATTATCTTTTGATGTAATATATGGCAAACTCAACGAAATATATTTTACACGTTATGGTGTTTTAGGACTTTTACCAGTCTATGAAAGGGAAATAGAACAAGAAAAGTTACATAAACTATCAGAATATAACGTGCCCTTTTTGCAAAGTGCAAATTCAAGACGGGCACTTTCTCATAAATACTATTCGATCGTGTGTCCAATAGAATACAAAGATGTCGTGAATGCAATTGCCGATGACCAGCCTATACCTAAAGTTATGCCGGTAGAAACAAAAACACGTATACCAAAAGATGTAGCTTACATAGAATATTTGACTTCACGCTTATATAACCGTGGGGATATTGAATTAGAAGAAGCTGACAACTTATATTTATTGTTTAAGACATATCAAATGCTACGCGCGATGGCTAATAAGGTAACGGCGCCTGGAACAGCAATTTTCCGACAAAAGGTTAGATCTATGGCTGAACCTGGCTTACAAGCACTTCGTTTATGGTATGAAGCTGTAGAAAAGATGCTGAAACAAAACAAGCATGGAAACTTTGTCCAAACTTTACCTAACAACACAAGTATGAATTTATATCAATTGGGCGCCCCTATTAAAAGATGCTTAAAGATACTTCCAAAGGAACCACCAGAAGTCATAGTGCGTTGTAATGACGTATTTGATATTAAAGATGTTTGTCTTGATGTAGGGCGTGTTGCTATAAAGACGGAATTCGATGAATATGCCTATTATATTTCTAGTCGATACGGCTTTTTTGAACGGAATGGCATAGATATGAGCTTATGGAAAACGATCACGAAATATGAAAACCGTGCTTGGAAAGATATATTCGAAAGCCCCCGCAAAAACATGATGGAAAATATAATGCTGGGCAAATTGTGTTTTGCGGAATATTTAGGAATTAAATATATCATCATAAATAACGCTATAGCGGTGCAAGAAGAAGATCGTAAAAAAGCGTTGGAAATTTTAAACTTGCCCAATAACAAGATCCTGTATGCAGCAGAACTTGCAGTGCAAAAGGACCTAGAAAAAATACAAAATGAACTGACAAAAAGACCGGAAGATGAAACATTGGTCAATAAAGAAAGGGCGCTAAGGACAATGAATGCAGATAACATAGCCCTTGAATATATAACCCAAGGCGTAAAAATGGTCTATAAAGCACAGAAAGACAAGGAAGAATACATTGAAGATGGCGACTGGATGGAAGTAGTCAGATAATGCCTGAGTGCGTCCTATATATCTCAAAAAGGTAAAAATAAAAAAACGCGGAAACCGTTTCCGCGTTTTTTGAAGATGCTACTGCCAAGTTGCCCGTTGTCATTAAGGTGCATATGATCTTTTCTGGTATAATTTAAAAGGGTGTTACAGATGAACAAAATAGAATTTATTAAGTCAATGAATGAAAAACTACGAACGCAAGGTGATATTACCGTAGATGAAGCAACTCATATTTTCATTTTAGCAACGGTAATATATACCTATGAACATGTTTTTGAACGTCGATATCGTAAAATTTTCGGGGATAAATTCGACCACACAGAAATGTCTGCAGCGCTTGACGAATGGTATAAGGAAGTGTTTTCGCGAATACCGGACTATAGGCCGATGAATAAATATCGCAATTTCGTCGCGTCCATTCCTTCCCGCTTTTTATGCCCGCTGATAAAGATGAAAGTGGACAGTAAGCTTTATACGAAAATGACGAAAACAAGAAACCAGAAGCCCAACAAAAAAGAACGTTCCCTTAAAAGCCTTTTTAGCACGACGGACTATTTCTATTTTGATGAAGTTAAGGCCAACAGGGAAATGCAGAAATGGCTTAAAAACAACGTACCGCTGTCTTTTGACGCAATACGTTATAATGTACACACAGTACTTGCAAGGTTCGGGGTTTTAGGGCTTCTTCCGACCGTCAAGAAAACAATTAAAAAAGAAAAGATCGAAACGTTGTGGAAGCTTCATGTGCCCTTTTTACGAAGCGATAAAACAAAAGACGAATTCTATTCGGTCATATACCCCCCCGAATATAAAGACGTTGTGGACGCCGTAGCTAATGACCTGCCCGTCCCACCAATGCCGCAGGAAAGTTCACGCGCGCCAAGGGATATAGAATATATAAATTCCCTTACTGAGCGTCTTCCATACCAAGACATTACGTTAGAAGAAGCTGATAATTTATATTTGTTATTTAAGATGTATCAGGCATTGATGGTCGCCGCCTTAGATGGAAATGGCTATCTTAGGGATGGTATACAAGAAGCCGTAGAACCTGGTTTTAACACACTTCGCTTGTGGTATGAAACCGTAGAAAAAGAACTAAAAAAAGGCAGATACGGCAATTTTGTTTATACATTACCAAGCGACCTGGGCATGAACTTATATCAACTTAGGAAGCCCGTAGAAAATTGCCTGAAAATGCTTCCCAAGGAACCGCCGGAAATAGCAATTCGTGATAAAGAAAACCTTCCCATTAAGGACGTTTTTCTTGATACAAGCTGCATGCCCATCGTTACAGAACACGTTATTGGGACGAACAGGTTCGAAGTGAAAAGCTTTCGTTATCAAACTGGCCGGTATGGTTTCTTTGAACGAAACGGCATAAACCTGAAAGAATGGAAGCCAGTCCTACGATGTCATGGCTATATGGGAAATACCGTGCTGAACCTTTTTTATGGCGATCCAGTATTGGGCAAGTTGCGTTTTGCAGAACATTTGGGAATTAAATATATCGTTGTAGAAAACGTAGTTGCCGTGAAGGAAAAAGACCGCGAAAGGATGCTTGAAATTTTAAACCTGCCAAATGACAAAATAATGTTGGCCGCCGAAATTGCGGCGCAAAAAGATCCTAAAACAGAACAGGATAATAAAAATACCTGGGGCGAATTGATGGGGACAAAAAACCCAAGCTTAGAACATGTAATTCAAGGCGTCGAAATGGTTTATAAAGCGCAAAAAGACCAAAAGGAATATATCGATGATGGCAGCTGGATGGAAATGACGCGATGAAAAAGGAAATAGAATTTGTCAGATCGGCGACAAGAAAGTTAAGGTATAAGGGCGATGTTACTGAAGAAGAAGCAACGTACATCTTTTTCTTGGGATCGGCGATGTACGCTTATGAACTTGGGCAACACTTTGAAAGACAATACCTAAATAACTTCAATTTTAAGTTCAATTATTCAGAATTATCGCAAGCACTTGGTGAATGGTATAAAGAAGTCCGTTCATGGATACCTGACGCGTTTTCATTTCACAATTTTGTGACGACGATCCCTTCAATACCTTCATCAGATCTATATCCGCCGCCCATGAACAGCCCAAAAACGACCCCTTATGCCTTGAAGGCGATACGTGAAATTTGGCAGGAAAAGGGTTTCATCCTTGGAGAAAACCTGAAGACAAAGGAGAATGGATGGAGATAGAACGATAAAGGTGCGTAACGCAGTTTGCGTAATCTGACGGGCGGGGATATTTCCTTAGAAGAAGCCGACAACTTATATTTGTTGTTTAAGATGTATCAAGCGCTACAAACAATGGCTTCCAGAACAAGAATGCCTTTGCAGCAAGAAATAAAAAATACGACTAGACCTGGTCTAAATGCACTTCGTTCATGGTATAAAGCTGTAGAAACGACGTTAAGACAAAACAAACGGGGAAACTTTATCTATACGTTGCCAAATGGTGCGAATATGAATTTATACCAGATAGGCACCCCCATAAAAAGGTGCCTAAACATACTTCCCAAAGAACCAACTGAAGTTATAATGCATCGTTATGACGAACTTGATGTCGAAGATAATTATTTTGATACAAGTTGTACCATAAAAGACGAACATGTTTATTGTACTTCTAACCGATATGGTTTTTTCATGCGAAATAATATTGACTTAAGCCCCTGGAAAACAGTTGCAAAATACGAAGGTCATGCATGGGAAGATATNTTTGAAAATGACCGCGAAAGTATAATGCTGGGCAAGTTGCATTTTGCAAAGTCTTTGGGCATTGAATATGTCATTATAGATAACGCTGTTGCCGTAAAAGAAGGGGACTGTCAAAAAGTGCTTGAAATTTTAAACCTGCCCAATAGAAAAATTATGCAAGCTGCCGAACTTGCGGTGCAGAAGGACTTAGAAGAAGCACAAAAAGAATTGGCCAAAAGCCCGAATGATGAAATATTAGCTAAAGAAAAGGCATTAAGGATGATGAGTGAAGATAACATGACTTTAGAATACATAACTAAAGGCGTTGAAATAGCTTATAGGGCACAAAAAGACCAAGAAGAATACCTTGAAGATAGCAGCTGGATGGAAATAGATCGATAATGCGCTTAAAAACTCAACGCAGGATGGCCTGTAACGCATCCCATTTTATAAAAAGGTATAAACATACCAGTAGCTGTTTTCGGTTTTATTCTGGGCCGTCCTGGGGCGTTTTCATGCTTTAAAGAACGTTTAAAAGCGTGATGGTTGCTGGTTTTATAGCTATTTTATAAGAAGGCACAAAAACCTGCGTGGTTACGGCATTCTTTGAAAAGTACAAAAAGACGGTATATATAATTTTAAAATTGAAGGGGTCTTATAGATGCAAAAAGAAACTGAATTTATCAGGTCGATGACGGAAAAACTAAAAATTCAAGGTGACGTTACTCAAAATGAAGCCATTCGCATTTTTATTTTAGCGATGATAATGTATACCTATGAAATGGGGGAAGTCTTTGAAAACCAACGTTGGCGTGACTTTCATGGTAAATTCGACTATACAGAAGCATCAGAAGCGCTTAAGGAATGGTACAAAGAAGTGTTTTCGCGGATACCAAATTATCGACAAATGGATAAATATTATAACTTTGTTGCGTCTATTCCTTCGCCCTTATTATGCCCGCCAACAAAAGTTAAAGCGGATATAGTGGTATCAAGCGAAAAACATATAGTACCCGCCGAAAAGGAATATTCCCTTGAAAAATATTTTGGCACGATAGATCATTTACTTCCTAGGGAATTTCGCTTCAACAACAAAATGAAAAAATGGATCAAAGATAACACCCCGCTGTCTTTTGATGTGATACATTGCACTATAAATATAGAATTTGCAAGGTTTGGTCTTTTAGGTTCTTTACCAATTTACGAAAGGGAAATTGAAATAAAAAAGGCTGACAAACTAATGCAACTTAATATACCTTTCTTGCAAACTAGGGTGGATACTTCCCAAAAAAATTGTTCAACCATATGCCCTGTCGAATATAAAAATATTTTAGACGCCCTAGCTGATGACTTGCCCATCCCTGAAATTCCACAGGAAAAAGTGGAAGTGCATGCCCCAAAAGATATAGCATATATAAATTCCCTTACTGCACGCCTTCCTTATCAAGATATTACGGAAGAAGAAGCGGACAACATATATTTACTGTTGAAAGCATATCAGGCAGTAAGGGTTATTGCCTTGGACAGCGGCCGATATAGCCAAGAAGAAATGGAAAAGGCCGTCGAACCTGGACTGGACGCGCTTTCTTCATGGTATAGGGCTATAAGAAAAGAACTAAAAAGGGGAAGAAGGGGAAACTTTATTTATACGTTGCCAAATAACCTAGATATGAATTTATACCAACTTAGAAAACCAATAAAAGCGTGTTTAGAAATGCTTCCCAAAGAACCAACTAAAGTTAGAACCCGCTACAAAGATAGGTTCCCCATCAAAGAAGTTTTTCTTGATACAAAGTTCGTCAAAGAAACGGGCGTATCGGATGAATATGCCCAATATCGTTCTAGCAGGTACGGTTTTTTGAAGCGAAATGATATCGATCTAAAAGAATGGAAGCCCATCCTACAGTGCGAAAAGAAAGAAGATATTTTGAACGGTTATTCTTCGAAAACGTCATTGCTGGGGAAATTATATTTTGCAGAACGTTCCCTAGGGATAAAACAGATCGTCATAGAAGACATGGTCGCTGTAAAGGAAGAAGACTATCCCAAAATGCTTGAAGTCTTAAAACTTCCCGATATCAAAATAATGAATATAGCTCAACTTTTGGGACAAAGGGAACTAGAAGAAATAAGGGCTGAAAAGGAAAGGCTGGCTAAAACGCCTGAAAATTACAAGAAGCTGGACGTCTTAGAACGCAAGGAAAGCATCTTAAAAAGGACGGTCGTCATAGAACACGTAATAAAAGCCACCGAAATGGTCTACGAAGCACAAAAAGCCCAAGAAGAATATCTTGAAGAAAATAATTGGATGGAAATAGATCGATAATAAATTTTAAACAGCGAAACCGTTTCGTCGTTTTCCGTGAAAATAATAACATAGCATAACTTGACGGTTTTTCTTTTATATGGTACTTTTATTCATAAAAGGGGGGAAGAAAATGGTTAGTTATCAAGAATTAAACGTAGACTGTTTATTGCCCTTCGATATTCGTAATATTAGGCTGCAAGTCCTTGAAAAACTAAAAGGCAGAATATCAAAGGGATACAACCCAGCAAAACCACTGACAGTAGTAAAAACGAAAGATGGTTTTATAGTTGCAGATGGAAACCACAGGCTGGCTGTATTAAAAGAATTGGGCGTTCAGTCAGTTCCATGCGTCGTTTATGATAACGACGATCCCTATAAGCTAGCGATAGCTGGGAATTTAGACGAAGATACCTATGCGCCAATGGACTTATTTGATTGGCTGGATATCATCAGTAAATTGCGGGACGAAGGTCTTACACAGGCACAAATAGGCGAACGAATTGGATGGGGCAGGGGACAGGTATCACAGTATTTAATGTTACTTGAAAAGGTTGCTACAAAGGTTTTAGTTTTGGCAAGAAAATATCAAAAAGGTCGTGTAGCAGAAAATGCTACATTTGTAGCATTCAATTTTACCGAAGGCTGGTTCCGCAATAGCGGCTTGTATAACCTAAGTGAAAAATATCAACTTAAACTTATGAACGCTTTTATAGACAACAGGTGCCAATGGAACAACGAAAAAGTACGACAGGAAGCAGGAAAATTTAAGCAGTGGCAAGAATATATTAAAATAACAGAAGAAACGTTAGTAAACGCCAAAGACCTGCCGCAGGTTATAGCGATGATCGAAAACAATACTTTTAAAACCGAAATGCAGTTGCAACAAAAAATTAAAAGCCTGAACGTTCGGGCGAAAGATAAGCTAATTTGCGGGGATTGTACGATCGAATTAGAAAAGTTAGACGACTCAAGCATCGATATCGTCATCACTGACCCGCCCTATGGGATAAACTACGTTAGCAACAGAAGCCAATTCGACGACCACATAACCAAGGAAGGGGTAAAAAACGACCAGAACTTAGATCAGGCGTTAAGTTTATTTTCCAAAACCGTAGAAATATTGAACCGCAAGACTAAACCAGACGCCCATATTTACGATAAAAGCTGGGAAAGCCCATGTTTTTAAACGTGGAATGAAAGGCAAAAAGGGTTGGGACATCAACCTTGGCGCGAGAAGGAATAAGACCCGCAAGGGCATATGAACCGCCGATTTAAGTTGCGGGAGCATGTCAAGTAGAATTGATGACTTTGTCTTTAAAAAGGGGATTGACACAGAATGAAAATTGTTTCTGGGTTTAATTCAAATGCCGATGTGGTTTTATACGAAGGCGACTGTTTAAATTTGCTTTCACAGATTCCCGACGGATTTGTCAAACTGGCAGTCACTTCGCCGCCCTATAATCTGGGAAAGCCTTACGAAAGTCGCATGAAACTGGAAGAATACGTCTCCTGGCAGGAAGAGATCATCTCGGAATGTGTAAGGACGCTGGATAAAAGGGGAAGTATATGCTGGCAGGTAGGAAACTACGTCGACAACGGAGAAATTGTGCCGTTGGACATAATCTTATATCCCATATTTTCAAAGCTGGGACTTCACCTTAGAAATCGCATAGTGTGGCACTTCGGGCACGGGCTTCATGCTTCAAGGAGATTTTCCGGAAGGTATGAAGTAATCCTGTGGTTTACTAAATCCGACGACTACACCTTCAACCTTGACGCTGTCCGCATCCCGCAGAAATACCCCAACAAAAAGCACTTCAAGGGCCCCAAAAAGGGACAGTATTCCTGTAATCCCTTGGGGAAAAATCCGAGCGACGTATGGGAAATACCCAACGTAAAGGCAAATCACGTGGAAAAGACCATACATCCCTGTCAGTTCCCGGTCGAGCTGATAGAGAGACTGGTATTAGCATTGACCGACGAAGGCGATTGGGTGCTGGACCCCTTCATTGGAGTAGGAACGACCGCCATCGCTGCGTTGATGCATGGACGAAGAGCGATCGGAGCGGAGATAGTCCCGGAATACGTGAAGATAGCCAAAGAAAGGATTTACCTGGCAGAAAAGGGAGAGCTTCGTATAAGACCCATGGAAAGGGAAGTATACGACCCAAGCTCCGGGGAGTCCAATATCCCGCCGCAGTTTGTGTGCCTTAAGGGTGCAGAAAAATGAAAGTAGTATATGAATATTCACATCTGGGCGGTTCGGAAATACTGAAAGTCCGTTTTCCCGAAATCGAAAAAGATATTAAAGAAATCATTTCCGAAGTAAAAGGGAAAAGGATCAAGGAAAGTAAGGAAAAGACTATGAAGGGAAAGATGCTGTACTCTCCAAAGGACATGAATCAACAGTTTAAGGAAGCCTTTGAAAGCAGGGGATACAGAGAATTAAAAGATATATATACCATTACTTTACCGAACAGCGACATAAAAATATCCAATGTTTTCAAACAAATAGACTTCGTAGTCATATAATAAACTTCTTTCAGAAAGGGAATTATCGCAAATAACTAAGACGTTTTAGCTTCCCCTTCTTCCCGAAGGACCTGTATAGCAATTATGCCTTCCAGCAAGTCGGCGCCGTACTTGCTGCATTTTTCGATATTGATAAATAACCCCCAAGTTAGAATGAAAATTGGAAGGGATAAAACCCTTATGAACAAGGGATCTGCACTCATGATAAGTATTGCCAGCAGAAGAAATAGTAGCGTAATGGAATATTCTACGATGATGCGTTTTTCCTTGGTCTTTTCTAACCACTTCCTTGCAAAGGGTTTGCAAAGTTCAAAATGTTTTTGCCTTTCTTCTTCGGGCAGGGACTTCCACTTTTCTAGTGCATTATCTAAGGTCGTATTTTTTTTATCCACGGCTATACTCCCCTTGGAATTTTTGTTATAATTATATTCGATGAACGACAAAAGATCAACATTACTGACGAAAGAAGAAGAATACGAATTGGTACAAAAAGCCCAAAACGGCGATGAAAAGGCACTGGAAAGGCTTGTCGAAGCCAATATGGGTTTAGTGGTCAAAGTGGCTTCCGACTACATAAAACGCATTGGGCTTCGTTCCCCTTCCGTTTCCTTCGAAGATGCCGTTTCCGCCGGCATAGAAGGGCTGCTTGTGGGGATAAGCAAGTTCGACGTATCAAAGGGCTATAAACTGTCAACTTATATCTACTGGTGGATAATGAACCACGTCAGGAAGCTGCTAATAACCAACATGCCCTTTGGTAACGTTTCAATTAGGACTGCCGAAAGGTCTTTTACGGACTCAGAATTTGCGCCTGTATCACAAATTCCAGCAAGCTTAAACGACGATGAAAACCCCATCGATATCCCCTTTGAAGAAGAATGGACTGAAGACATGAAGCCCATTGGGGAAAAGATCTTGGAAGTATTAAAGCGCAAGAAAAAACTTCCGGAAGACCGCGACTTTTGCGTGAAGTTAATAACTTTAAGGTACGGCTTGGAAACAGGGGTCCCGCTGACCTTACGAGAAACGGGCGAAATGTTGGGCGTGTCCCACGAATATGTCCGCCAGATAGAACAAAAAATACTTGGTATTCTCGCCAAGGACGAAAAGATAAAAGGACTTCGGGATGTGATATCTTGATAGACTTTCAGCTTGAAAAGGGAAGGTTAAGAAAGAAGCTTTATTCCATTACGGTCATAGCTGTTTTCGTTTTCTTGGCCGCGCTTTTCTTCTTCTTTTCCGCCTGGGTCTTAGATGGTTGGGTCGACATTGCAGGTTCAACACATCTTTTAACGGCGAAAAAAACCCAAGGGACGGTCATGGCAGCCCTTTGGGAAATGACCTTGTTTGCCGTAGCGGGCGGTTTTTGCGTGGGCCTTCCCGTGGGATATCTTTTAATTCACGGTTATAAACACCCCATTACGGTGCTGGACATAGCACCTGAAAGCGACGATCCGCTGCTTTCAGAAGGCGAAAGGTTCGTCCGCGGGGCAAAAATTCACATAGGCCCGCCGCAGGTGTTGATGAAGTCAGCAGAAAATATAGCTATCGAAGCGGGAAAGAAATTAAATAAAGAATACCTGCTTCCCGTCATGACTGCTGGTGCACCCATGCCTTACAAGGTAGAAAATATGGGGCTTTACATACAAGGTTCCGCTGGTTCTGGTAAGTCCCAAGTGCTAAAGCAGATGATACACGACATACGAAACAGAAACGGACGGGACAGGCTTATCATATATGACAGAAAACCTGAATACTTGCCGCTTTTTTATAGGGAAGGCGACGTCGTTATTTGCCCCGCTGACTTGCGCCATACGCCTTGGGACTTATTCGCTGAAATAAAAGGGGAACAAGATCTCGATCTCATCGTCATGTCCCTTTTCCCCGATATGCCCGGAACGCAGGCGAACGACTTCTTCTGGACGCAGTCAGCACGTAAAGTGTTTAAAGGAATTTTAATATATTTAATGCATAAGGCAGAACGAACGGGCATTAGGGCCACAAATTGGGATCTTGTCACTTTTTTGAATTCCTATGCTTCAGAACCCGCCATACTTTGGAAGGAATTGAAGAAGGACACGGCAGCCGCGGCCTTTGCAAGCACCTTAGCTGGTTCGGAAAAACGTTCCCCATCGAACGTCCCAACTTCCACGATGGCGACGCTTACTTCCTATACCTATTCCTTCACCCGTCCAGAAGTAGCAGAACAGGGTTGGTTTTCCATCCGCGAATGGCTGCACGATCCAAATACGGAAGGACAGGCTTTATTTTTGATGAACCCCGCAAGATATGAAGATAACTACAAGTCCTATTTCACGGTGATACTTGACTTAGCGTTGAAGGAAATGATATCACTTCCCAACGACATCAACAGAAGGGTGTGGTTTTTCGTAGATGAATTCGGTTCACTATTTAGGTTGAGTTCCGTCGTGCGGCTTTTGGCAGAAGGTCGTTCCAAAGGGGCCTGTACTATTTTAGGTACGCAAGATATGTCGCAGGTACGCCAGCAATACGACAAAGAAACTGAAACTATTGTAAATAACTGTAATAACAAAGTTATAGCCCGCGTGACCAGCTATGACGAAGCGGACTACCTATCGAAGAACATCGGACAGGCAGAAATAGAACAGATGGGCGACACTTCCAGCATTTCTTTGGACGACAAGCAGGGACTTCAGACTTCGTTTCAAGAAAGAAAAGGCGAGCGTAGGCGGGAACTTCGTAACGTCGTGCTATCTTCGGAAATAATGGAACTTCCCAACTTGACTTATTTTGTGAAGTTCGCCGAATACGACTGGTTTAAAA
>JGI24502J29692_10004811_pt1 | contig 14300 bp, 8 predicted proteins | sample BioPla3RNA1_FD_29692 | JGI IMG/M metagenome (IMG submission 29692)
ATATGGGTATCGATGTGGGCTCCACAACAGTCAAACTGGTTGTCCTGGATGAAAACCTCGAAGTGCTCTTTTCCAGGTACCAGCGGCACTACGCCGAGATCAGAGAGGTGGTTGTGAGCCTGATTACCCAGGCGTATGAGCAGTTTCAGGAAGACAGCGTCACAGTGGCCGTTACCGGCTCCGGCGGGATTGCCGCGGCGGAGCATCTAGGTGTGGATTTTGTGCAGGAAGTGATCGCAGGCACCCAGGCCATCCAGGCCTTTTTCCCCCAGACAGATGTGGTAATCGAGCTGGGGGGAGAGGATGCCAAGATCACTTTTCTGCACGGCGGCATGGAACAGCGCATGAATGGCATTTGTGCCGGAGGCACCGGCGCATTCATCGATCAGATGGCAGTGCTAATGCGCACCGACGCCGCGGGCCTCAACGAACTGGCCAAAGGGCACAAGATCATCTATCCCATCGCCGCCCGCTGCGGGGTGTTCGCCAAAAGCGATATCCAGCCTTTGTTGAACGAAGGGGCTGCCCGGGAGGATATTGCCGCCTCCATTTTTCAGGCTGTGGTGCTGCAGACGGTGAGCGGCCTGGCCTGCGGCAGGCCCATCAGGGGCAACGTGGCCTTTTTAGGCGGTCCCCTGCACTTCCTGTCAGAACTGAGGAAGCGGTTCGTGGAGACCTTAAAGCTCCAAGATGACCAGGCCATCTTCCCGGAGAATTCCCAGCTGTTCATCGCCATGGGAGCAGCCCTCTCCGCCCTGGGGAGCGCTCCCGTGCCTTTTTCTGCCCTGATGGAGCGCGTTAAGCAGGCGCAGGACGTGAAGATGGAGGAGACACTGCGGCTGCCAGCCCTTTTTGCCAGTGAGGAAGATTTAGCGGAGTTCAGGGCCCGCCACGGCCGGCATGCCGCGGCTAGGCGCGGCCTAGATGGGTTTGCGGGCAGGTGCTTTTTGGGCCTTGATGTGGGATCCACCACCACCAAAGCGGTGCTCATCGATGAGGAAGGTTCCATCCTCTATACCTATTACGGCAGCAACGAAGGCAACCCCTTGAAATCCGTACGCCAGGCGGTGCTGGGGCTCTACGATGCCCTCCCTGATGGAGCTTGGATCGCTAACTCCGCGGTTACGGGCTATGGAGAGGGGCTGATCAAAGCCGCGCTGCAGGTGGATCTGGGAGAGATCGAGACGGTAGCCCACTACAAGGGAGCTGACTTTTTCCTGCCCGGCGTTGACTTCATCCTGGACATCGGGGGCCAGGACATGAAGTGCCTGCGCATCAAGGATGGGGCCATCGATGAGATCCTCCTCAATGAGGCTTGTTCTTCCGGCTGCGGTTCATTTCTGGAGACCTTTGCCCACTCCTTGAACTTGAGCATTGAGGAGTTTACCCAGGAAGCCCTGTTTGCCTCAGAACCGGTTGATCTGGGCTCTCGCTGCACGGTGTTTATGAACTCCCGGGTTAAGCAGGCCCAAAGGGAAGGGGCAACTGTGGGCGACATTTCCGCGGGTTTGGCCTACTCCGTGGTCAAAAACGCCCTGTACAAAGTGATCAAGCTGAGGAAGACGGACGATTTGGGTAAAAAGATTGTGGTGCAGGGCGGAACCTTCTGCAACGACGCTGTTCTGCGCAGCTTTGAGCTTTTGGCAAAGCGTCAAGTGGTCAGACCGGACATTGCCGGCCTCATGGGCGCCTTTGGGGCAGCCCTCATCGCCAAGGAGAGGTATGTGGAGGGGTACAGCTCAACCCTGCTGGATCGCCAGGCCCTGCAGGAGCTCTCCCTGGAAACCCAGCATACCAGGTGCCGAGGCTGCGGCAACAACTGCCTGCTTACCATCAACCACTTCGGCCGCGGCCGCCGGTATATCTCCGGCAACCGCTGCAGCAAAGGCGGGGGCCAGGAGCGGAGCAAACAGGAGCTGCCCAACTTGTATGACTACTGCTATGAGCGTCTTTTCGCCTACCAGCCCCTGGATCCGGCCCAGGCCAAACGGGGCACGGTGGGCCTTCCCCGGGTGTTGAATATGTACGAGGACTACCCCTTCTGGTTCACCTTCTTTACCGAACTGGGCTTTTCCGTCGTCCTTTCCTCCCGGTCTTCCAAGGCGGTCTATGAAAAGGGGATGGAGACCATTCCCTCGGAATCGGTGTGCTATCCCGCCAAACTCACCCACGGTCACATTGTGGATCTGTTGGAAAAGGGCGTGGATTTCATCTTCTACCCCTGCCTCACCCACGAACAAAGGGAGCAGGCTGAGGCCGACAACCACTTCAACTGCCCCATTGTCATCTCCTATCCCGAGGTGATCAACCACAATGTGATCCGCCCCTACGGCGGGCGTGTGCAGTTTATGTACCCCTTCCTGCCCTTCGACCACAAGCGCAGGCTGGCTGAGCGCCTGCACGAAGAGTTTGCCCCCATGGGCATAGGCCTGGAGGAGATTAGGGAAGCGGTTGAGAAGGGCTGGGCAGAACTGCAGCGCTACCGGGCAGACATTAGACGTAAGGGCGAAGAGACCTTGAAGTATCTCAAGGCGCGGGGCCTCAGGGGTGTGGTGCTGGCCGGACGTCCTTATCACCTGGATCCGGAGATCAACCACGGGATCCCGCAGCTCATCAACGAGCTGGGCATGGCGGTGCTCACGGAGGATTCGGTGGCCCACTTAGGCAGGGTGGCCAGGCCCCTGCGGGTTGTGGATCAGTGGGCCTATCACTCCAGGCTGTACGCGGCAGCCAGTTTCGTTTCAGAAGAGGAGAATCTAGAGCTGGTCCAGCTGAACTCCTTTGGCTGCGGTCTGGATGCCATTACAACCGATCAGGTCCAGGAGGTCTTAAACGCCCGTTCCAAGATCTACACGTGCTTGAAAATAGACGAGATCAGCAACTTGGGGGCGGCCAGGATCAGGCTCCGTTCGCTGCAGGCCGCGGTGCTGGAGCGGGCGCGGCAGGGGCGCAAGCCCGCAGGTGCCGCTTACCGTTATGTGAGGAAAGTTTTCACCAGGGAGATGAAGCAGAAGCACACCATCATCGTACCCCAGATGGCGCCCATCCATTTTCGGCTGCTCCAGGAGGCTTTCCGCCTCTCGGGGTACAACATGGTGATCTGCCCTGCCATGGATAAAGAGGCTGTGGATGTGGGGCTGCAGTATGTGAACAACGATGCCTGTTACCCGGCCATCATTGTGGTGGGGCAGCTGCTCAAAGCGCTCAACTCAGGCCAGCATGACCTGGACAACACCACGGTGATTATCAGCCAGACGGGTGGCGGCTGCCGGGCCACGAATTACATTGGCTTTATCCGCAAAGCTCTGCAGGATGCTGGCTACGGGCATGTTCCTGTGATCTCCTTAAGCGCCCAGGGTTTTGAGAAGAATCCCGGCTTTAGGATTACTCCAGCCCTGCTGCACAGGGGCATGATGGCCCTGGTTTACGGAGATGTGCTCATGAAGTGCCTGTACCGGGTGAGGCCCTACGAAAAGGTGCCCGGCTCCGCCAATCTGCTCTACGAGAAATGGAATGAGATCTGCAGGCTCTCCCTGCGATCCTTAGCACCCCAGCGCTTCAAGAAAACCATAGCCAGGATGGTGGAGGAGTTTGACTCCCTGGAAACGGTGGGGATGGAGAAGCCCAGGGTTGGACTGGTGGGAGAGATTCTGGTCAAGTACCATCCCACGGCCAACAACGATATTGTCAGCTTGGTGGAGGCGGAGGGGGCGGAAGCGGTGGTGCCGGATCTCATCGACTTCCTCCTGTATTCCCTGTTTGGCCTCTCCTTCAGATACCGCTACTTAGCGGGCAGGAAGATTGAAGACGTGACCAGCCGCCTGCTCATCGATATTATCGAACTGTACCGCCGGGCCGCCAAGGAGGTGCTGTCTAAAAGCAAGCGCTTCACCCCGCCCAAGCTCATCCAGGAGCTGGCCAGGACTGCCTCCAAGCTGATCTCCCTGGGTCATCAGACGGGAGAGGGCTGGTTTTTGACGGGCGAGATGATCCATCTCATAGAAAGTGGTGTGAAAAACATAGTGTGTATGCAGCCCTTTGCCTGCCTGCCCAACCATGTCACGGGCAAAGGTGTGCTGCGGGGCTTGAAAAATGCTTATCCAGATAGTAATATAGTCGCAATAGACTATGATCCCGGTGCCAGCGAGGTCAACCAGTTGAACCGGATCAAGTTGATGCTATCCAGCGCCTTCGGCAGTGGGTTACAGAAAAATCAAGGAAGAGAGGAGATGTGGGCATGAAGTACCGCAGATTAGGTCGTTCAGGTCTGAAAGTCAGCGAGATTTCTTTGGGCAGTTGGCTCACCTACGGAAAGTCAGTGGAGGACGACACTGCTGTTAGGACCATCCGCCGCGCCTATGAGCTGGGGATTAACTCCTTTGACTCCGCCAATGTCTACGAGCGGGGAGAAGGGGAAAGGGTGATGGCCAAGGCCCTCAGCGTTTTCCCCCGGGAGTCTTACGTGATCACCACCAAGGCCTTTTGGCCCATGGGCGACGGGCCAAATGATCGGGGCCTTTCCCGCAAGCACGTGTTTGAGCAGCTGCATGCCAGCCTAAAGAGAATGCAGCTGGATTACGTGGACATATTTTACTGCCACCGCTATGATCCGGAGGCACCTGTGCACGAAACTCTGCGTACCATCGATGATCTGATCCGCCAGGGCAAGGTGCTCTACGCGGGAGTAAGCCAGTGGACCGCGGCGCAAATCGAGGAGGCGGTGAGGATCGCCGACGATTACCTCCTGGACCGCATCGTAGTCCATCAGCCTGAGTACAACATGCTGAACCGCTGGATCGAACCGGAAGTCATTCCCGTGTGCGAGAAGCACGGCATCGGCCAGATCGTCTTTTCACCGCTGGCTCAGGGGCTGCTCACGGGTAAGTACAGAGGCGGGCGCGTCCCCGAGGGCAGCCGGGCCGCCAACCCCGAGATCAACCTCTGGCTCAAGGAGCTCATTGCTTCTGGAGTGATCCAGAAGGTGGATGCCCTGCAGGATCTGGCGGAAGAAGCCGGGTTAACTCTGGCAGAGATGTCCCTGGCCTGGATATTGCGGCAGCCCAACGTGGCCAGCGCCCTGGTGGGGGCTTCCAGGCCTGAGCAGATCGAAGCCAATGTCAAGGCGGTGGAAGTGGAGTTAAGTTCCGAGCTTCTTGACAAAATTGAAGCAATCCTCTCCTAGACCCAATGGAAAGCCAGGATTGAGCCGCAAGGCTCCCTGGCTCTCTTTTTTTCGCCAAATGTGCTAAAGAGGTTTCCGAAAGTGTCCTACCGTACAGAGGAGTTGCGAATAATTTAGCGAAAACTGTGACAGCAGACACCTCTGCCCGCGGTTAATCCAGCAATTCACAACAGGAACGGGTGGGCAGGTCCAGAAAGATCTTCCGGAGGAGGTCACATCCATGAGCGAATCCATTCTTCCGGAAAGGCTCCGGAATCAGCAGCAGAAGCGTAAAGCTCCAGGTAGAATGAGGCAGCTGAGCTTAACAGTTTTCACCTTGGCTGCCATTGGCGTCATCGCCTTCGGAGCCTATTACTTCTTCTTTCCCAAACAGGAGCAGTTCGTGCTCAACTTCTACACCTACGCTGCCGTGGACATGCAGGATTTCCTGGAGACCCTGACAGTGAAGGGCACGGTTGTTCCAGAGCAGGTGGCCGTCATCACGCCGAGGGTGGGCGGAACCATTGAAGAGGTCTTTGTCCAAGAAGGGCAGGATGTAGCTGCTGGAGACCCTCTGCTCCGTCTGTATTCCGCGGAGATTGTGAGCGAGAAAAATGCGGCGGAGACAGAACTGAGTGAAGCCAGGGCTAAACTGGCGGAAAAGGGGATCTTACAGGAAAAGGAACAGGAGACGGAACGCCTGAAAGTACTGGAAGCTAAAGAGAAGCTGGCTGCCGCTGAAAGGGATCTGGAGCTGCAGAAGACGCTCTACGAATACGGCTCCATTCCCCGGGTAGAGTTGGAAAGGGCGGAACAAGCCGTGGAGGCGGCCAAACGCCTGGTCACCCAGAGTGAATGGGAGCTGGAGCTGCTCCTGCGCAAGCACGAAGCCGATCTGGCAGCCATCACCAAGTCCATCGCCATCAGCGAAGAGAAGCTGGCCAAGGCTCAGGAAAACACCGACAATTTCTTGGTCCGGGCGGCATTTGACGGCCGCATTCTCTCTTTGAAGCTGCCCAATAACCGGGTGGTCACCGCCCATCAGGAGCTGGGTGAACTGGCTGACTTGAGGAGGCAGGTGGTGCAGCTGCAGGTCCCGCCGGGTCAGGCCCAGCGCTTTGGCGTGGGCAGCGCCGTCACCGTGAGCCTGGGGCAGACGAGCTACGCAGGGGAAGTCACCTATATCGCCCCCCAAGCCCAGCAGGGCAACGATGGGCCCACTGTGCTGGTGAGGGTGGATTTCTTGGAAGAAGTACCCCAGCTGCGCCCCAACAGTTCGGTTACGGCCGATATTCACCTGCATCTGCACAAAGACAGCTTGTATTTGCCGCGGGGAGCCTATCTCACCAGCGGTCAGCAGCTCTTTGTGTATGTCATAGAAGGCAATCGGGCCAAAAAACGTGAAGTGCAGTTTGGACTCCTCCAGGGCAACTCCGTACAGATTCTGCGCGGCCTGGAGCTGGGAGAACAGGTGATTATCAGCACTTACGACGCCTTTCGCCATCTGGATGAGATCCAAATCCTGCCCGAAGGAGGACATGCGCTTTGATCAGGCTAGAGGGAATTGCTAAGGAGTACTACATGGGTGATGTGGTAGTGCGGGCGCTGGACGGCATCGATTTGGAGATCCAGCGCGGCGAGTTTGTCTCCATCATGGGACCCTCCGGTTCTGGGAAATCCACGCTGCTCAACATTTTGGGCGTCTTGGATCAGCCCAGCCGCGGAGCGTACTACCTGGAGGACGTTGACATTACCCAGCTGCGGGACGGGGAGCTGTCCAAAATCCGCAATCGGCATTTCGGGTTCATCTTCCAGGCCTATAACCTCTTCCCTGAACTCACAGCCTTGGAAAACGTGATGGTGCCCTTGATGTACGCGGGCAAGCCCAGGCGGGAACGGCGGGAAAGGGCGGAAGAGCTGCTGGCTAAGGTGGGGATGGAACACAGGTTAGGACATCTTCCCACTCAGCTCTCCGGTGGCGAACAGCAGAGGGTGGCCATTGCCCGGGCCCTGGCTAACAGCCCTACCCTGCTTTTGGCCGACGAGCCCACGGGGAACCTGGCCACCGACCAGGGCAACGAGATCATGGGCATCCTTCAGGATCTAAACCGGCAGGGGACCACCGTTGTCATCGTGACCCACGACCCCGCCATCAGCGCCTTCGGGAAACGCCTGCTGCGTCTGCGGGACGGGAAAATCGTTTCGGATGAGCTGATACAACAAATTGCCCAAGAGGCTTAAGGGAGGAGCCAAAATGCAAAGAAGCGCGAGTTTTGTACTGCTGGCGGCGCTGCTTTTCAGCCTGAGCCTGGGAGCCGCCGCACAGGAGCCCCTGGAGCTGACGGTGCAGGGCGCCGCGGAACTGGCCCTGCAGTACAATTTGGGCTATCGAGTGGCTACCCTGGACTGGGAGAGTGCCCAAGCGGACCTGGAGCGGGCCCAGATTGTGGGCGATGCAGACATGCTCCGGGAAGCAGAAAAAAAGTGGGCCCAGGCGGAAAAAGCTTACGCCGAGAGGACCCAGGAGCTTAAGGATCTGGTGCGCACCAGCTATCAGGAGCTTCTGGAGAGCGAGGCCACAGTGGAGAACGCCCTGCTGGCCAAGGAGCGGGCTGAGAAGCAGCTGGCCCTGGATGAGAATAAGCATAAGGCCGGCTTGCTTTCGTCCCTGGATATTGAACGCTCCCGCAATAGCCTACTTGACGCCGAGCGGCGCTACCAGCGGGCCCTGGTGGATCTGGAGACTAGGCGCATGAAGTTCAATGAACTGCTGGGCCTGCCCCTGGATACGGAGCTTGTGCTCACAGAGCGGCTGCTGTTGGCCTTTGTCCCCTTCGACTATGATTTGCAGACCTGCTTCGAACTTGCTCTGCCGCTGGATGGAGCGGTGGCCGATGCCCGGGAAGCCCTGGCCAAAGCACAAGAAGCGGTGGCAGCGGCCCAAAGCCCCTTTACTCCCCGGGTGGAGTTGGAGCAAGCCCTGATCAACGAGGAAAAGGCGCAGATCCAGCTTCAGCAGGCGGAACAGGCCCTTTACTTCCGCATTCGCGGGGATTATTACGCTCTGCAGGATCAAGTCCATGCCCTGCAAATGGCAGAGCGCAATATTGAGCTGGAACGCAAGGCCCTGCAGGCGGAGCAGAGTAAGTATGAAGCGGGCGTGATCAGCAACGCGGAGATCGTTGCCAAGCAGGAAAACCTTGCCAAACTGGAGCAGGAGTACAGCGCGAATCTGCTGCAGTACAGCCTGGCCAGGGTTAAACTACTCCAAGCCATGGGGAAGCACGAGGAGTCGGATCAGCATGAGTAAACTTAAGCGGCGGCTGTGGGCGGGTTTCTTGGCCCTTAGCTTCGCCTTGACCCTGGGCGGGGGTGCCTTGGCCGGAGCGGGAGGCAGCCCCATCACATTGGCAGACGCCTTAGCCCTGGCCCTGGAGCACAATATGGGTTATGCCCTCTTCCTTTGGGAGCAGGATCTTGCCCAGCGCCGGGAAGCCCTGCAGAAGCACCCGAAGGTGGCGGCAGAGGTTAAGCCCGCGGGCTTCGAGGACGGGCAGCTGCAGGGCCCCCAGGGTTCCTTAACCATCACCGTGCCCCTGGGCAGGCACATGACCCTGTCCGGTAAAATGGGCGTGGCTGTGGACAGCCAGGGAGTAGACCTGCGGCCCACCGGCACCTTGAGCTTGGAGTATGGCCTTTTTGCCCTGCCTAAGGAGGAAGGGGCCTCCCTTTCCCCCGAGGAGGAGCTGCGGCGCGAGGTCAACCGCCTGGTGCTTCAAGTCCTGGACTTGCTCATTGAGCTCCGCCAGGCCATAGACAGCAGGGACTACGCGCAGGCCGTACTGGCGCACCTGGAAGCCAAGCTGGCGGCCGCTGAACAAACGCCCAACTATGATGACTTTGAACTCCGCACCAAGCTGCGGGAGCAGACAGCTGCCCTGGGTGCTGCCCAGGAAAGGGTTGATCAGCTGCAGCTGCAGCTCCAAACGGTACTGGGAACCGCTGAGCCCGCCTTCTACGAGCCGCTCATCGCGGCGGGCGTCCAGGAAGTGGATTATGCCCTCGCCGAGCTGCAGGAAGAGGTCTTTGCCGCCAGTGCCGAACTGCGCAGCGCCAGACAGCAGCTGGAGCGGGCCCGGACCGAGCTGGAGCTGGAACGGAAAAGCAAAGGCTGGGATCTGAAGGTATCAGGTGCCCTGCAGGCTGGCGAGGACCTGGACCTGAGTGTGGGGCTCTCCGCGTCTAAGACCTTGTATCCTTACAGGATCATCCTGGACGAACTTGAGCTTGCCGCGGCCAAAGCAGAACACAACCTCGAGGCGGTGGAGGCTGCCCTCCTCGGTGAGCTGCGCAGCAGCCTGCAGGCCATTGCTGCAGCTGAAGAGAGGATCCGCCTGCGGGCTGAGCTTGTGGCTGCAGCGGAAGAAGATCTGGAGCTGCGCCAGAGGCAGTATGCCGCGGGCTTAGTTACAGAGCTGCAGGTGGAAGAGGCGGTGCTGGCAGTGCAGAAGGCGCACCTTGATTACTTCCACAGTGAGCTGGACTACGCCCGCACTGTGGCTGAGCTCTGGAATTTGTGCGGCCGCGATCTCACAGAAGCGGTCTTAAGTCTAATCGGCTGAGGAGGTGCTCAGGTGTCTATCGTGGATCAGCTCAAGTGGTCGCTGCGCCACTCCAAGCGGCAGGCGCTGGAATCCATACTTGTAACTCTCGCCATCGGGCTGGGCATCGGGGTGATCATCACGGTGCTGGCCATGTTTTGGTCCGTGGCGGGGGAGTACCGCAAACTCGAGGAGCTGGACTATTTTCGCTCTCTGCAGATCGTGAGCCGGGCTGAAGAAGCCCAACGGCAGCTGGCCCCCATCGCTCTGGTGAGCACGGATCCCACCGGTATATCCTGGAGCGCCCCGTTAGATGAGGTGCTGGAGCTGCAGAAGCTCCTGCCCAACATGCATGTGTATGTGGAACTGAGCTGGCTGGCATACACAAACCTGCTTCCCCAGGATGAGAACAAAGAGGAGGATATCTGGTACGGATTCAGGGGCAATGAGATCTTTCTCACAGGTACCCTCCCGTCCTACTTCGCCTTTTCCCGCGCCGGGGTGCAGCAGGGCAGCATTTTCCTCCTGGACGACGTACGCAGCGCCAGCCGCGTGCTGGTGATCACGGAAACCCTGGCCAGGGATCTGTTCGGAGATGAGGACCCCATCGGCCGGACCGTTCCTTTGAGTTTCGATGATTCGGAAGCAGTGGACTTCACAGTTATTGGAGTGCTGGCTGCTCCTGACGACACTGATTCCTACTCCCTCTTTGCAGACAACCGCATGGCCTGGGCGCCGGTGACAGTCATCCCCTCCTATCGCAGCGGGCCCGATGACACCACCCATTTCTATAACATTTCGGTGGGCCTGGATCCAGGGGTGGATCTGGCTTCCGCCCTTGAACAGGTGCGCCGCGAATGTGAACTGCTCTGGGGAGAGGACAGCATTGCCGTGGGCAATCCCCTGGAAAGTTGGCGGGAGTCCATGAAGCACATGCAGCGCTATGCCTTCATCATCGGCCTGCTGGCTTCGGTGGGGCTGGTGATTGCCGTGATCAACATCCTCAATCTGATGCTGGCCCGGGTGCTGAAGCGCACCAAATCCATCGGGCTGTCCATGGCCCTGGGCAGTTCACGGCGGCAGGTGTTCCGGCAGTTCATGATGGAAGCGTTGTTCCTGGGCTTGGTGGGTGCGCTGGTGGGTATTCTCCTTTCCTATGGCTTTGCCGTGCTCCTGGAGAGGGGATATGGCGCCTTCGCAGCCGGAAAAGGGGGTGCCCGGGTGGGCCTAGGCATAGTCATGGGCTTTCTGGTGAGCCTTTTGTTCGGCGTCTACCCGGCCTACCTGGGTTCCCGCACCAACCCCGTGGACGCTCTGCGCATAGACTGAGGGGAGGAAGATGATGGACACACTCAGATTTACTTGGAGGATTATCAGAAAGCGGCCTTTGCGCTCCCTGCTCACCGTTTTGCAGGTGGCGCTGGGGGTGTGGATTGTGGCGGTCATCTTGTCCCTGAACTTCGGCGCTTCAGGAAGCATCGATTCTGCGAACAGGGCCTTCGGCGATTCCTTGGCTAAAATTTCCGTGTCTCGGTACCAGGAATTCGATGGAGAAATGTTGATGGTAGGCTCCACCAGTAACCTGCGGTACGAGGACATGGTCAGGGTCCTGGAGAGCGAGTACGTTGAGCAGGCCTTTATCTTGGAAGAACGCTGGATGACCAGCATCATTGTAGATGGCAATGTCTACACCGTGCAGACACAGGCCGAAGTCACTTCCGACTATGCGGAGGCGGTGGGGCTGGAGATAGTGGAAGGGCAGTTTTTCACCAAAGCAGATGAAGAGCAGAAGAGCAGGGTAGTCTTGGTTTCAGATGTGGTGGCTAAACAGCTCTGGCCCAACCAGTCAGCCTTGGGGAAAGTGATCGATCTCGGCGATTTTGGGGAAGGCAACATGGAGTTTGAGGTCATCGGCGTTTACAAGTTGCTGCCGCCGCTTGTGGAGTCATTTATCACCCGAGCTCACCTCCTCTTTCCCCTGGGCTCCACCACTGTGTGGGTTTCCCTTGACGACTATGAGCCCCATTACATGAACATTTTTGTCAAGGCCAAACCAGGCAGAATTTACGAAGCTGTGGAGGATGCCCGGACCCTGCTGGCAGACCGGGCTTTGGACAACATGGAGGTCAACGGAGAGTACCTGCAGGATTCCAATCGTTACTTGACGGAACAGCTCAAGACGATCACCCTTTTTCTGGGGGCCTTCGCCTTCATAGCGGTTTTGGTCAGTGCCATCGGTATTTTAAGCATCATGCTGGTGAGCGTGGTGGAAAGGACACGGGAAATTGGGCTGAGGCAGGCTTTGGGAGCTTCCAAGCGGATTATCGTGGGGCAGATCCTCAACGAATCCCTGGTGTTTTCCGCTGCCGGTTCGGTGCTGGGGCTGATCGCGGCTTACTTTACTGCACCCGCGCTGATCAGCACCATCTTGGAGGAGGCCATCTACACGAGCCTATCCGACGTGGGAGGGCTGCACCCCCACGCTGCTGCGCTGGCGCTGCTTGTGGCCGTCGTCATGGGTCAGCTCTTTGGCCTTTATCCGGCCTGGCAGGCGGCGAAAATGGCGCCAGTGGATGCGCTGCGGGAAGGGTGATCCATAGCGCTTCAGGCTTTGACAACGGACCTTAACTCCTCTATACTTACCTTAAAGTTTCTTTTTGCTAGTATGTGCGGGGAAGGAAGTTGTCTGTGAAGCAGCCGCTACTCGCTTTGGTTGAACTGAACAAGTACTACGGAGATGTCCATGTCCTAAAAGACGTATCCTTTGACATCAATGAAGGGGAGTTCTTGACTCTCTTGGGGCCTTCTGGCTGCGGAAAAACCACCCTGCTGCGCTGCATCGCGGGGCTGGAGCGCATCCAGTCGGGGGACATTCTGCTTGCAGGTACCTCCATCAAAGAGCTGGCCCCCAACAAGCGCAATGTGAACACGGTCTTTCAAAACTACGCCCTTTTTCCCCATTTCAATGTGTATGATAATATTGCCTACGGCCCCCGCATGAAGAAGTCTATGGGTGAGGCCGAGCTGAAGACAAAAGTAGCAGAAGTGCTGGAGCTCGTGCAGATGTCCGGCTATGAGCAGCGCATGCCCCACCAGCTTTCCGGGGGTCAGCGGCAGAGGATAGCCATTGCCAGGGCCCTGATCAACGAACCGGCCATTCTGCTTTTGGATGAGCCTTTAGGTGCCCTGGATTTAAAACTGCGCAAACACATGCAGACGGAGCTGGCGAGGCTGCAGCGCAAAACGGGCACCACCTTTGTTTACGTCACCCATGATCAAGAAGAAGCGCTGAACATGTCAGACCGCATTGTTGTCATTGATCAAGGGCAGGTGCAGCAGCTGGGGAGCCCAAGGGAGATTTACAACAACCCCGCCAACCTTTTTGTCACAAGCTTCATTGGGGACCGCAACATCTTCCCCGTTGAGGTGCTCCAGGTTGGAGACGACTATTCCCAGGTGAGGTTGGGTGAAGATGTGGTTGCTGTACGCAGCTCCCCCAGTGCCCGCGGTGCCCTGAGCGCTGATGACGAGGCGGTTTTGGCCATCCTAATGGACAAAATGCGCATCTCCTGCGAGCAGATGGATAACGCCTTCCGGGGAGAGGTTGTTTCCATCCACTACGCAGGATCCCAGATCAGAATTGAGGTTCGGGTTGCGGGCAGGATCCTCACCGTTGTGGAATACCAGAAGCTGGAATGCGAGTGCCAGGTGGGGGATTCCGTCTTCGTATCCTGGGAAGAAAGCGGAGCTTATCTGCTCCCCCAGGAAGACGGCTGGGAAGAGAGAGGTTTGTAAGATGAAGACCTGGAAGCGAAACCTGCTGGCCGTACCCATTCTGGTTTGGATCGGGCTTTTAGTGGGTATCCCCATGGTTCTTGTTGTCGCCCTGAGCTTTTTGTCCAGGGACCACTTGGGCAATATCGTCTACCAGTTTACACTGGACAACTACCGTCGGGTGCTGGACCCTATTTACTTGCGGGTGTTCCTAAACTCCCTGCTGCTGGCTCTGCTCACCGGGATGGTCACTCTGGTAATTGGCTATCCAGTGGCCTACATAGCCGCGAATCTAGATGCTAAAAGGCGAACTTTGGCCATCGGCTTGATTATGCTGCCCTTTTGGATTTCCAGTCTCCTAAGGACTTATGGCTGGATGATTCTCCTGGGCAAGACCGGTGTGCTGAACAACCTCCTCCTAACTTTGGGGGTGATTGCTGAGCCACTGCCCTTGATGTACAAATTCGGCACCAGTTTAGTGGGTACAGCGTACATGCTGCTTCCCTTTATGATCGTGGCAGTTTACAACTCCGTGGATAAGCTGGATCGCTCGCTCTTGGAAGCCTCCTATGATCTGGGGGCAGGGAAGGTGCAGACCTTTATGAAGATCACCCTCCCCTTAACGGTGCCCGGGATTGCTGGCGGGTTTACTCTAGTTTTCATCCCAGCTCTGGGCCTTTATTTCGTTTCTGATCTTTTAGGGGGAGGAAATACCATTTTCCTGGGTAATTTAATCAACACCTTGGTCACCAGGGGCAGGAACC
>JGI24502J29692_10025693_pt1 | contig 14289 bp, 7 predicted proteins | sample BioPla3RNA1_FD_29692 | JGI IMG/M metagenome (IMG submission 29692)
GAAGCTGATAGCCTACTTTATGATGATTATTTAAAATAAAGCATAAAAAGGTGAAAAAATAAATGGATGTTTCTATGTCGTATAATGGTGGTTTGACAGCAGAACAATTTCTTTTTTACGAAATAAGAATTGTTTCGAAGCAGTATCTTGAAAAAAAATCAGTTGAAGATGTAATTTTAAACGTTAGAAAGGATAATTTATTCCAATATCCAACAGAAAGGCATGTTACTCGACTTGTTCGTGCTTGTTATAATCGTCTTCTTGCACTAGACAATGAAACACTTGTGTTAGAAATAGCAAAAGCCCCCACTAATATTGCAAAACAAATAAATCTCTATGCGATGATGCGTTATAACCGCCTTGTTCGTGAATTCATGGAAGGCTTAATCGGAGAAAAATTTCGGCAACAAGATTTCTCTTACACTAAAAAAGATATAAATATTTTCTTTTCTCGTTTACAAGAACAAAACGATGCTGTTGCAAAATGGAGTGAAGCAACCATAAAAAAGTTAAAGCAAGTATTAAACAAGTGTTTGGTGGAAGTCCAAATTCTTGATAGTAGCAGGGACTCTACGCTCAATCCATTTTTTTTAAGTCAAGAACTGGAAAGAGGTATCCGTGAAAATAATGACCTAAGTGCGCTTGCAGCCTTTAACTGTTTTAACTAGGGGAATAACTATGTCAAATATAAAACAAGAGCTTGATAAAATAAAAGCTCGAATTTCTGATGCTAATTTTCTCGCCAACAAAGGGCTTTCTAACGAGGTAGGCATACATGTTTTCAAATATAATGCAAAGCATGAACTCATCGTCCGCCAATTTATAGAAAGTCTTGTAAATACTCCATCAGATGAGTATAGGATTATCGAATGTGATATGTATAAAATATTATTAGAAATTTTAGAAGAGAAAAATATTCTCAAGGCTGTGCCAGGTATGGAAAAAAACAAAGGTAAGGATTTTCTTTTGAAACAGTTACAAAATGTTGCAAGTCAAGAAAGCTACTTAAAAAAAATGCAGTATGAACCGCATGAGCATGGCGATGTATTATTTTTAACGGGTGTTGGTAAAGTATATCCTTTTATGCGATCGCATAAGATGCTTGATAGCATGCAACAAGTATTTTCGGATATACCGATTGTGATGTTCTATCCCGGGGAATTTAATGGACAAAATTTAAGTCTATTTGATAAATTTCATGACGGTAATTATTATAGAGCTTTTAATTTATTATAAGTGAGGAGAAGTTATATATGAAAATTAAAAATATGTTTTACAAAGACATAAATCGCAATGTAAACGGTGTAATCAAAGTGGGGCAAAATGATGAGCAAAGTCTTGTCCAAGAACTTGATGAATACATAATAACAAAAGAGTTAAGAAAACATTTTAATATTTTTTTTGATAACTACTCTCAGGCTATAGACCAGCCAACAGATAAAATAGGAGTCTGGATTTCTGGTTTTTTTGGTAGTGGTAAATCTCACTTTTTGAAAATGCTATCGTATTTACTATCAAATAAAAAGGTTGCAGAGAAAAATATCTTAGAATTTTTTAAAGACAAGTTTGAAGATCCATTAATGTACGCTACAATTGTTCGTTGCACCAATATCCCTACTGAATCAATTTTATTTAACATCGATATTGAAGGACCGATGAAGAAAGATAAAACAGCTGTTTTACGTGTGTTTGCAAAAATGTTTTATAATCATCTCGGCTTTTACGGTGAAGATTTAAAAGTAGCGAAACTAGAACGCTTCGTGGATATGCAAGGTAAAACTGATGCTTTCCATAAAAAATTTGAGGAAGTTAATGGTAAATCATGGTTAAGATCTAGAGAGGCATATGCTTTTCTTGAAGACAACATTGTTTCTGTCCTGCAAAGTGTTCTTGGTATGAGTGAAACTGCCGCTCGTAATTGGTTTACCGGCGAAGAAAACGGGGACATGAGCATTAAGCAACTTGTCCAAGAAATCAAAGAATATGTAGATTCCAAAGGCAAGGACTTTCGACTTCTTTTTTGTGTTGATGAAATAGGGCAATATATTGGTGATGACTCTGATTTAATGATAAACCTTCAATCCATTGTAGAAGAGGTAGGTTCTCAATGTCAGGGAAAAGTATGGGTTATGGTTACGAGTCAAGAAGCTATCGATTCAGTAGTTGAAATAAAGGGTAATGATTTCTCCAAAATTCAAGGACGATTTAATACGCGCTTATCTCTATCTTCTGCTTCTGTGGATGAGGTAATAAAAAAGCGTATCCTTAAAAAAACTTCAGATGCCGACCAGCTTCTCAATATGGTCTATGATAAAGAGCATGCAGTTTTAAAGAATCTCTTTACTTTTAGTGATGCGGTACTCGATATCAAGGGCTATACAAGTGGCTCAGAATTTTCTGCTACCTATCCATTTGTGCCATATCAATTTAAAATCATTCAAAAAGTGCTTGTAGAAATTCGTAAGCATGGTAATTCGGGTAAACATTTATCCGGTGGAGAGCGTTCCATGCTTTCAGGATTCTTAGAAGCTGCACAGAATGTACAAGATAAAGATGAGAGTGGGCTTGTACCTTTTTATCAATTTTATGACACTGTACATACTTTCCTTGAAAGCACAATACGACGGGTAATTGATCGTTGTCAAACCGCAGCTGATAATAATAACGGTCTAGTGCAAAGAGATGTAAATGTTCTGAAACTACTTTATCTCATTCGCTATATTGATGATATTAAGTCAAACATAGATACCATTTCTATTCTCATGGTAGATAATATTCATACAGATAAAATAGTCCTTCGCAGTGAAATTGCAGAATCTTTAGAACGCTTAGAGCAGGAAAATTATATATCAAGAAATGGTGATCGCTATTTCTTTCTCACAGATGAAGAACAAGATATAGCTACAGATATTCGCAACACTTCTGTGGACAGCACAGCCATTGTGCAAAGCATAGGACAAACAATTTTTAATGACCTCTACCCTTCAAAAAAGTTCAAGTATCATAAATATGATTTTGCTTATGACCAGTACATTGATGAAACACTAATAGGACAAAGTCAAGGAGGTATACGTTTACGATTTGTAACAGAAATAAGTAACTTGTACCGCGCTGAAGAAGAAAGGCTCATTTTGGACTCCCAAGTTAACAGTGAAGTTATTGTTCTTTTATCGAATGATGTTCAGTACTTTGAAGAATTAGAAACAGTTGCTAAAATTGATAAATATGTTAAACAAAAAAATGTCTCCCAATTGCCAGAAACCACTCGAAAAATTATTCGCAATCGACAAGACCAAGCCTCCGCGATAGAAAAGGAAATAAAGACACATCTTGATAGGGCAATCGTTGACGGGCAGATTTATATTTATGGAGAAAAGGTTGATATAAAGCATACTAGTGCAAAAACAAAAATAGATGAAGCATTAAAACAATTGGTTGAAGGGGTTTACTCTAAATTAAATTTTGTAAACACTCACTATGATAGCGATGCAGATATTCAAACTATTCTAAAGAGTAAATCAACCAAAGACAGCTTTGATGGAATGGGCAACAATAATGAATTTGCATTAAAAGAAATTAGTGACTGGTTAGAAGCAAATTACCTTAGTCATCATCCTGTTTCGATGGGTGACGTACAGCGCCGTTATCAAGGTATACCTTATGGCTGGAGAGAAATAGACATCGCCGCACTAGTAGCAAGACTTATCGTTATGCAAAAAATTGAAATCCGCTATGGCGGTGCTGTTGTGGGCAAAGATGATAAAAATCTTGTTCGCTATCTTCGTGTAAAGTCTGAAATAGATAGGGCAACTGTGACTCGGCGTATTGCTCCATCTGAGGACGATAAGCGAAAAACTATCGCCTTCCTACGCGATTGGCTTGGGCAAATGAGTATCGCCGAAGACGAAGATAGTTTAGTCGAATTTGTCAAAGATACATTATCTAAAAAACTTGGACACTATGAAATACTACTCAATGAATACAACCACAACTCTTATCCAGAAAAAGAAATAGTCCAAAAAGCTCATGACTTGATTAAAAACATTCTTTCTCAAAAAAACAACAATGTGGCTCTCTTAAAAGATTTGCTTGCTAAACAGGGAGACTTGCTCGATGTTACTGAAGATATGGAAGAAGTAGAAACTTTTTTCAAGTCTCAAAGAATTATCTTCGATTCAGCAATTGCCTTAAATGAAAAACTAGAAACAGAGCGAGACTACTTCGTTAATGATGTTGATACTACTTCTAAAATAAATGAAGTTTCTACAATTCTTGAAATGGATAAACCGTATAAAAGAATAAAAGATCTTCCTGAGCTACGGCAAGCGATTGAAAAAGCATACGGTATTCTTTTAGAGCAAAAAAAAGAGGCTGTTCTTGACATCATCACACAGTGTATGGGCGACATTCATACGCTTGCGGGAATTGATAAAAACACGCAAAAAGAGGTTGTAGAATCTGACGACTATTTTACTGAGTACAAGCAAAAGATAAAAGGTGCAACAAGTCTAACTGTTTTAGATGCTATGATTACACGATTGTTTAATTACAAAGATCAGGTATGTAGAAACATTGAAACTAAAATCTATGATGCATCTCGTCCATCAGATACGACAGGTCAGCCTTCGGGTAAGGCACAAAAAATTATTCAAATACGCCGTTACGAAGTCTTTCCTGTAAAAAAATTATCTACTACACAGGATGTTGATGCGTATCTTGAAATAATTCGCGAGAATTTGTACAAGCATCTAGAAAACAATGATGGAATTCAAATTAGCTAAATGAGGGAATATGAACAAAAATGCTATCCAAAAATACGCTGTTTGGGCACGAAACGAGCTCATTCAACAAGTGAAGCAGCGCGCCTATCAATACGGAATCAGTGACAAGGGTTATGGCGATGAAAATGCCGCCGTTGTTTCCGGACGCGTACTTTCCGCAGAAGAGAGACAGCAACGCATAGCTTTTGTCAGTAAAATAAAAAAACAAGGCTTTCAAGAGGCAATTGAGGATGTGGCATATACGTGGTTTAACCGATTTGTTGCTCTGCGTTTTATGGAGGTTAACAATTACCTGCCCAGTCATATTCGTGTTTTTTCTGATAGCAACGGAAACTTCAATCCAGAAATTTTACAGGGCGTTCTCCATCTCGAACTAGAAGGTTTGGACAAAGAAAAAGTTTTTGAAATGGTGAACGCTAACCAAAGCGAAGGTCTTTATCGATATCTTTTAATTACACAATGTAATGCACTGAATGCAGCCCTTCCCGAGATGTTTGAGAAACTCGGAAGTTACAGCGAAATGCTTCTACCAAATAACATTCTAAAGCCAGAAAGTGTTCTTGGGCGGCTTGTGACGGATATACCGGAAGAAGATTGGAAAGATGGAGTGCAGATTATCGGGTGGTTATATCAGTATTATAACACTGAACCAAAGCAAGCTGTCTTCGATGGTCTTAAAAAAAATGTAAAGATCACCAAGGAAAAGATTCCAGCTGCAACACAACTTTTCACACCGGACTGGATTGTTCGCTACATGGTAGAAAACTCTCTTGGTCGCTTATGGCTTGAATCTCACCCGAATGAAGAACTGAAAGCGAACTGGAAGTATTATCTTGACGAAGCTGAGCAAACTCCCGAGGTGGCTGAAAAACTCCGTGTTTTAAGGTCGCAGTCATCTGTAAAGTCTCCAGAGGATATTCGTCTCATCGACCCCTGTATGGGTAGTGGACATATTTTGGTTTATGCCTTTGATGTGCTTATGCAAATATATGAGAGCGAAGGTTATAATCCTCGTGATGCGGTAAAATGTATACTTGAGAAAAATATCTATGGGTTAGACATCGATCCAAGGGCGTATCAACTTGCTTATTTTTCGCTGATGATGAAAGCACGGCAGTATAACCGTCGTATTTTCACCGATGGCGTGAAGCCACAGGTCTATCATCCTGCTGGATTTCCCGACGGTGAGGAATATGGATCGCTTGTGAAAGTAGATAATCTTGAAGCGATGCCCGAGCCCCCAAGCGCTGATCAAATCGATCTCTTTGACGATTATGAAAAAGATTTACGCATATGGCATTTTAAAAGGCTCTTGTCGCAGACCTACGATGTGGTTGTTACGAATCCACCGTATATGGGAAGTTCGGGGATGAGTTCTAATCTAAAAAACTTTGTGGAGAAGAACTATCCTGATAGCAAAAGCGATCTTTTTGCTGTATTTATCGAGAGATGTGGTGAACTATTGAATTCTATGAGCTATCAGGCAATGATTACGCAACATGCTTGGATGTTTCTTTCGAGCTATAAAGAATTACGAGCTAAGTTATCATCACGAGATATCATCAACATGGCTCACCTCGGAGCAAGAGCATTTGAGGAAATTGGTGGAGAAGTCGTGCAAGCGACCGCCTTTGTTTTATCCAAATATGATATCTCAAATTTTGAAGCGACTTATGTGCGTTTGGTGGATTACAACAGCCAGCAGACAAAAGAAGAAGCATTCCTATCGGGTAGCGACCGGTACACCGTCAACAGCGACAACTTTGCAAAGATACCTGGTAGCCCTGTGGCTTATTGGGTCAGTGAAAATATGCTCAACGACTTTAGCAGGGGTATTTCTCTTTCAAAATTTGCAACACCTCGAACAGGAATTATGACAGGCGATAATAACCGTTTTTTACGATTGTGGTGGGAGGTATTCAATAAGAAAATTAATTTTGTTGCAATAGATTCGGTTGCTGCTATACAATCCAACGCAAAATGGTTTCCGTACAATAAAGGTGGAGAATTTAGAAAATGGTATGGAAATGATGATTATGTTATAGATTGGGAAAACGGTGGCACTGTAGTATTTGGTAATGCTAAGGTTGAAAAGAGAAATGCTCAGGATTATCCACCTGAATATAAATTTCAGCCAGCTATATCGTGGTCATTGGTGACTTCAGGGCAACCAGCATTCAGAGCAAAAAGGTATAATCTCTCAGACATTGCCGGGCCATCGTTATATACTGATTTGGCTCATTTTAATTCTATTATTGCCTTTTGCAATTCGGTTGTTGCATTAAAAATGCTAAATTTAATGAACCCTACCATAAATTACCAGGCTGGGAACATTGGACAACTACCAGTAGTTTTTGATGATTGTGGCCTGAATAGTGTAAACGAAATAGTAGATGAGTGTATAAAACTGTCAAGAAACGATTGGAATTCCTTTGAAATATCATGGGACTTCAAACGGCATCCGCTAACCCATGGAGAACATACTGTTGCTGCGGCGTATGATAAGTGGGCACGTGAGGCTGCTAAGCGATTTAACACCCTCAAAGTCAACGAGGAAGAACTCAATCGTATCTTCGTTGACATCTACGGCTTACAAGATGAGCTTTCCCCTGAAGTGGAGGACAAGGACGTGACTGTACGTCGTGCCGACTTAGGGCGTGAGATTCGCAGTCTTATTTCATATGCTGTCGGTTGTATGTTTGGGAGGTATTCACTGGATACCGAAGGACTTGCTTATGCAGGTGGTGATTGGGATAACAGTAAGTACAGAGCGTTTATACCTGATAAGGACAACATCCTCCCCATCTGCGACGACGAATATTTTGATGATGATATTATGGGCCGGTTTGTGGATTTCGTTCGTGTGGTCTATGGTGCGGACACCCTGGAGGAAAATCTGAAGTTCGTTGCTGACGCGCTCGGAGGCAATGGCACGCCCCGTGAGGTTATCAGAGCATATTTCCTAAACGATTTCTACAAGGACCATTGCAAGATTTATAAGAAACGCCCGATTTACTGGCTCTTTGACAGCGGAAAGAAAAATGGATTTAAAGCACTGGTGTATTTGCATCGTTATCAGTCTGACCTTATTGCTAGATTGCGCACAGATTATGTTCATGAACAACAAGAACGATACAGAACACAGTTAGCGCATATTTTAGAAAATCTGAATACAGCCACTGGAGCAGATCGAATCCAACTTATAAAACAGCAAAATAAATTTACTGATCAACTAGCAGAAATCACAAAGTTTGAAGAAAAAATACATCACTTTGCTGACATGAATATCGTTCTAGATTTAGATGATGGAGTGAAAAAAAACTACGAAATCTTCGAAGATGTTCTAGCAAAGATTTAAGGGGATGAGAGATGGGGATACTGTTAGATGATAAGTTAAGGATTGAACCAACAGAAATGATTAGCAGAATATGTTTTCTGCTAATCTTCTGCTTATTATGGAGACTATAGTATGATATCAGACACAATAAGACAAAGACTCGAAGAGCGCTTTAGCTCTGAATTACCCGAATTTTATAAGAGGAGAATTATTTTTTGGTTAGATACGACTAAAGAATTTGCAGATGGAATTGATGAACTTGAACTGCCTGGAGTTAAAACGCTTAAACTCACAGGGTCGAATAACTTTGAAGTTAAAAAATTATTGTCTACAGATGACTTGACGAGCAATTACCTTATCTACGATCCATTGTCCTACGCAAAAGATCAACATGACGATTGGCTGCTCGATATCAAACTATACAGCGAAGAATTTCGTGCCGACCTAGTATCACTACAAATGGAAGAATTGAACATAGAACCATCTTTGGCAATGCAAAAGACAGTAAAGCTATATCCTAAATTTTTTGATAACAAAGAGCGAAAAACGAAACTAAAAAAATTTGAACAAAGATACCAAAGCCCACTTCAATTACATATTGATATTATATCTGTGCTTTGCGGTTTAAGTGCTGGCTCTACAGAAGATATTATAATTAAACTGCTTTCTTCAGGTTTAGAAAAAGAACACAATGAAATATTAATCAATATAGAAAAATTTGGAAACACTAAAGCCTTTTGGGAATTAATTAAAAAATATACTGGTTATGAGGACCTTCCAGACCGTTCTCTTTCAGAACTTGCATCGCATCTTCTTATTTCTGCTCTTTCACAAAAACTTCCCCTTTCTACATTGCAGGGATTAGAACGATTTATAAGTGAGTCAAGTAAAGCATATTGTTATCAACTGGTTCATAAGTGGCAACATAGTGATAATAAAAAAGACTTAGAAGAACTTTGTTATGACATAGGAAATGAACTACGCCTTCAAGATCGTTTTAATAAAATAGATATACTAACGCTTTTAAAATCTGATATTTTTCCAAGTATGAACGATACTATTCTTAAACGCTATTTTAGCGAAATAGCTGAAGGTATTATTAAAACTGAGGATATAATCAAAACAGTTGAAAATCGTCGTACCAGTGTTTGGTATTCGCTAACGAAAAACTATTTTGAAGGCTTGTACTATATAGCTAAAATGCAAGAATTTTATCTTTCCCATACAACTGATTTTCATATAGTTGAAGCTAAAAAAATTTGGAATATGTACACAAACTCCGCTTATGAGATGGACAGATATTACAGACACTTTCACTTACACTTTGGCTGTACGCTTAAAAACGCTAGTGTTTATTTGGGAGACGCATTAAAAGAATGTATTGATGTAGTTGAAGGTTTGTACTGTGAATGGTTTTTAAAACAACTTACTTTTTCATGGACAAAAGCTATAGCAAAAGATTTGGAATCTTCTGGTTATATTAAAGAAATATCTGAACAAAAAAAATTTTACAATCATTATGTTGCGCCTAGCCTTAAAAAAGGAAGCCGAGTTTTCGTTATCATTTCTGATGCTCTTCGCTATGAGGTTGCCGCTGAATTGTCCGAAACCCTAAGCCTTACAACGAAAGGGAAATCGACTCTCGAATCTGTTCAGGCAATATTTCCAACCATTACAAAATTTGGAATGGCAGCCCTTCTTCCTGGAAAAACGATAAGCACCAACGAAAAACTTGAAGTGTTGGTAGATAATATGCCTACTATAAGTACAACGCAAAGAGAAGCAGTGTTGAAAGCCACTAATCAAAATAGTATCGCTTTAAGCTCCAATGATTTGATGAAAATGAATCAAGAAGAAAAAAGAGACTTGATTGCAGGTAAAGAAGTTGTCTATATTTATCACAATATAATTGATGCTATGGGCGATAAAGCAAATACAGAAAATAAAGTATTTGAAGCCTGTGACGATGCAATCTCTGAGATAATTAGTATTGTTAAGACAATAACAAATGACTTGAGTGGAACAAATCTTTATATTACAGCTGACCATGGTTTTTTATATACGTATAAAGCTCTTGAAGAAAATCAAAAAATAAGTCGACAAACCTTTATCGGAGATTTTTTTGAATTGGGCAGGCGCTATGCCTTAGTTGATTCCGAAACAAAAGCAGACTACCTACTTCCAGTTAATACAGAAAAAACTATGGCTGGGAAAACGATGCATGCTTACACACCACAAGACATTGTGCGTATAAAAGTACAAGGCGGAGGAGAAAATTATGTACATGGTGGTATTAGCTTGCAAGAAATGGTGGTGCCTGTTATCGTTTATAAAGGCATGAGGAGTGGGTATAAAAACTATATTGAAATTCAAAATCCTGGACTCTCGCTTATTAGTGAAAGCCGAAAAGTTTCTAATTTAACGTTCTCTCTCGATTTTCTGCAAAAACAAGCTGTCGGAGATAAGGTGCAACCGTGCAATTATAATCTCTATTTTACTGATGAGGCAGGAATACCAGTAAGCGACACACAGGTGCTTATTGCCGATAGAATAAACACAAATGATTCCGATCGTGTTTTCAGACTTCAGTTTTCATTAAAATCAATGCGATATAACCGTACGGATATATATCGTTTAAAAATAACAAATGAAGTCGATACACCTGAAGAAATTGAATTTCAGATCGATATTCCCTTCGCCGATGATTTCGGCTTTGACTTATAGTATAGGAGAATTCAGCAATGGATTTAAAATCAACGGAATATAAACCAGAAGTAGATGATGCAAATGAAATTATCAATCGGAAACTACGAGAATATTTTGATGGCAAAATCGTTCGTAAAGATTTAACGAAATCAATTAAAGAAGGTGCAAATGTTCCTGTCTATGTTTTAGAATTTTTGCTTGGACAGTATTGCTCTTCTGATGATCCTCAAATTATAGAAGCTGGTGTTTTAAATGTAAAAAAAATCCTTTCAGAAAACTTTGTACGTCCTGATGAATCTCAAAAAGTTCTCGCCTCTTTACGAGAGCGTGGCAGTTATACAGTTATAGACCGCATCACAGTCAACTTAAATATAAAACTCGATAGGTACGAAGCTGTTTTTTCAAACCTTGGTGTTCAAAACATTCCTATTTCATCAGAATATGTATCTAAGTATGATCGATTGCTTTGTGGAGGAATTTGGTGCATCATCGGTCTTGAATATGAATACATTGAGGAAGATAAAAAATCTACGCCAATTCGCATTATGAAGGTAACGCCGATTCAAATGCCACACATTGATATGAATGAAATCAAAAAGGGGCGTAGTTTTTTTACTAAGGATGAGTGGATTACAATCTTGCTTCGTTCAACAGGAATTGAAGCCGATCACTTCACCGATCGCGAAAAGTGGTTACAACTTGCGCGTATGCTCCCATTGATTGAGAACAACTTTAATCTATGCGAACTTGGACCCCGCAGTACAGGAAAATCGCATCTTTATAAAGAAATAACACCAAACTCTATTCTTGTCTCCGGTGGGCAAACTACGGTTGCTAATCTATTTTATAACATGAGCACAAAACAAGTTGGGCTTGTTGGACTTTGGGACTGTGTTGCCTTTGATGAAGTGGCAGGTATTACATTTAAAGATAAAGATGGCGTACAAATTATGAAAGATTATATGGCGTCCGGATCTTTTGCAAGAGGAAGGGAAGAGAAAGCCGCTTCTGCCTCAATGGCATTTGTAGGAAATATAAATCAAAGCGTAGATGTGCTGTTGAAAACCTCCCATTTGTTTGATCCTTTTCCTGAAGCGATGGCATATGACACTGCTTTTTTAGATCGCATGCATTGCTATATACCTGGTTGGGAAATACCCAAATATCGTCCAGCATCATTTACCAATGACTATGGGTTTATTACAGATTACCTTGCCGAATTCATGCGAGAGATGAGAAAAGAAACCTATGGAGAAATCATCGAAAAATATTTTCGACTTGGAACCAATTTAAATCAACGCGATGTAATAGCAGTAAGAAAAATAGTTTCTGGTTTTATAAAAATGCTTTATCCAAATGGTGAGTTTTCAAAAGATGATGTCAAAGAGATTTTGATTTTTGCTCTTGAAATGCGCAGACGAGTAAAAGAACAGTTAAAAAAAATTGGCGGAATGGAATTTTATGACGTAAACTTTTCTTTTATTGATAATGAATCTTTTGAAGAGCATTATGTTTCTGTTCCAGAACAAGGTGGTGGAAAAATTATTCCCGATGGTATGACCAACCCAGGAAATGTTTACACAGTTTCGCAAGGTAAAACTGGGATGATTGGAGTGTATCGTCTTGAAACTCAAATGCTTCCAGGAAACGGTAAGTTTGAACGCACAGGATTAGGTTCAGATCGAGATGCAAAAGAAGCTACGAATACAGCTTTTAATTATTTAAAAGCAAGCGGCAACCAAATTAGCGGACAACTAAGCACTACCACAAAAGATTATATTACAAACTACCAAGACTTAAATGGAATTGGTATGACAAAATATTTAACCTTGCCAACTGTAATAGCACTTGCATCCTGTGCCTTAGGCAAACCAACAATTTCGAGTCTCGCTGTCTTGGGAGAAATAAGTATCAGTGGCACAATTCTTAAAGTGGAAGAACTTGCAAGCGTTTTACAAGTATGCCTCGATGCAGGTGCTAAAAAAGTATTAGTTCCCATTACATCGGCAGGAGATCTTGGAACTGTTCCTTCAGACCTCATTGGAGCCTTTAGTTTAATATTTTATAGTACTCCGCAAGAAGCTGTATTTAAAGCTCTGGGTGTAGAATAAAAGGAAAGAAAATAGATATTGGATAGATGCTTTTGGGCAGAGGGGGAAAAATGGCTTGGCAATTTAGAAGAAGGATTCGTGTCCTTCCTGGTTTTTCAATCAATTTAAGTAAATCTGGTATGAGTGCAACAATCGGTGTTAAAGGTGCTTCGGTCAATATTGGGGAAAAAGGTGCATATTTAAATACCGGAATACCGGGAACAGGAGTTTATAATCGCAAAAAGATTGGAGGCTTAGACAATAATAAAGATTCAAAAGTTGAGCTAGAACAAAACGATGATGATTTTTTTGAAATTCAAAGTCTCTCCGCTGAGCAATTAACGAGTGAAAATCTGTTTGGATTAAAGGCAGCAATTATTGAATCACAAAAAGAAAAGTCAAGACTGAAAGCTGTTTATGAAAAACTAAAAAAGCAATACCATTTTTCAAGTTTTTTATCAGTTTTCTCCTATTTACTAATAATAGGTTTTTTTTATAAGAAGCTACATAAAATTGCTTCTGAAAGAAAAAACGACATGCTTCAAGCTGAAAAAGATTATACATCCTACTTCTTAGATATTGAAGTGAATATGGATGACGAACTAAAAAAAATATATGATGATATGAAAAGCTCTTTTCATCAACTCACTAAGATTCATAGTATTTGGGATATTACATCTTCACAGTCGATCGATAAAGTAAGAGAACGGAGTGCGGCTTCTGCCTCGATTCAAAGAACAAGAACAAATTTTGAAGAAAAATCCTTGGACTTCTTAACAATCTCTGATCAGGCAATGGTTCTCAACAATAAAAACGGCTCTGACTATTATCTTTTCCCAGGTTTTATTGTTGCATACGAAAGTAGCAATTCTTCATTTGGTATAGTTGACTATAAAGAATTGAATATTGAATCGTGCAAAATAAAATTTATTGAAACTCAAACAATTCCAACTGATACAGAAGTCCTTGGCAATACATGGAAGTATGTCAATAAAAATGGTTCACCGGATAAACGCTTTAAAGATAATTATCAAATTCCAATCGTTGAGTATTATGAATTAAACATAAGTAATCCAAAAGGCATTAGTGATTCATTTCAATTTAGCAATGTAAAAGTAGCAGAAGCTTTCTGTGTAGCATTTTCAAATTATGTTTCAACATTAAAAAAACTCAATTGGAGAAAAGAATAATTATCCTTTTTTACAATTAATTGGTCTGATGCATATTTATTTCTAAACAATATCCAAGTGATTCATTCCCCATTGAAGGGCGGAAACAACTAAGCGATGATTTTAGAAAAACACATTCCCTTTATAGCTAGAGATAATAGTTTATATTTGGACCGCTACCTCTTTTTTTAATGAGCCCTTTTTCG
>JGI24502J29692_10076993_pt1 | contig 14086 bp, 1 predicted proteins | sample BioPla3RNA1_FD_29692 | JGI IMG/M metagenome (IMG submission 29692)
GTTTATCTTTGCGGAAAGACAGGTATTCGATATACTGTTCTCCCTCATCGGACTTAACGAGTTTACCATGATGAGCAATCTTCACGCCGTGGTATCCCTTGTACCCAATAAGGATATCAATTCCCTTGTGATAGGCGCGGAGATAGGCTTGGGCAACAGTTCTGAGTCCGATATCTTTACGCTGGGCGTAGCCATCAACGGCCTGAGGGTCAACTTTGTAAGATTCGGACACGACCAGCTTATCAGAGTCACCTCCACGCAGTTTGTGGATATCGCGGACATCAATATGATTAAGCTGCAAACGGTGTTGGAATTTTCGCTGATGACGCAACAGGGCAGACTCAACTTTAAGAATCTGATAGGGCAGTTCTTTGATTCGGAAGAATTATTCGGACGCGCGCTTGCGCCGCAGTTGGAAATAGCCGAGCAATTAGGGGACACCATAGTTGTGGAACTTAGCATGCTGATACCGCTTGAGGATATCGTAAGCGGAATGCAGGTGAGAGCGTACATTTACTCCAAATCCGAGCAGGGCAAAGCGAATAAATCCTTTGATCTTGAATTGATTTACTGGAACAACAACCTGTATCTGGACGGCACCAATATCGGCCTGAGCAAAATTTACGGCAAAAATATCCCCAGCCTGATCGGCAACTTCCTTGCCCCCGGAGCGGAGGAGGGCGAAGAGCCTCAAAGCGCGGAAGCGTATTATGAGAGCTGGCAAACCCTTATGAACAGCGACGACCCCGAAGAAGCGGGAGCGGCAAAGCTGTCCTTTATCCTTTCCGCGGTAGACGGGCTTACGATAATGGTTTCCACCGAGATGCTGCTTACCGCGCTGGGTCTTGTGGGAGTGGATATTACTCCTTATATAGAAGGCCTTGTCAAGCCCGAAGTGGATATAAACATCACTCCCAGGTTAAGCTTTAAGGTGAACATCAATCTGCAAAGCTCGACTTCGGAAGGCGGACTTGATTTAGGGCTTGCACTAATCGGACAATCCACCACTTTCGACACCCTTTACGAAGTCATAGTGGAGACTATCAACGGACCGCGCACCAATGTGCCTCCGCTGATCACGGCGCAGGAAAGGGCGGAGTATACCGATTATTCCGATTTGAATATTTATGTGGGATTCTCCGTAATCGCAGAATTTGCGCTGGAAGAAGGCCGTATGGACTTCTCAGAGTTATTGCATATACTTCTAGACGGCCTTAACGTAGGCCTTGACGTAAGGGAAGCGCACTCTTTGCGCCTTGCCATAGACGTTGAGCTGGGTATAGCCATTAACAAGCTTATCAGCCGCGATGAAACGGACAGAGACGATTCTGTAAGACTCAAAGGCAATATTCATTATACCATCATAAGCGATGACGGCTCAGAGTATCATTCACAGACAGTGCTTAACATTTTCAATTACGGCAAAGAGCTTTATGTAAGCCTGGAAGTGTTCGGTACGGTAATGAAAATCAAGTTATCCAACTTCAGCATAGGCGGTCTGATTAACGAAATGATAGACCTCAGCTCGTTTACCGAGGCATACGAGGAAGACCACACCCCCGGTAACGCGGAACGCTTACTGCTTAACGACGAAGGCATAAGCAATGACCTGTTATTGGATCTGGTATTGGATAAACAAGGCATATACGTGCTTATTACGGCGGAGTTGATAGGCGCTCTGGAAAGACTGATCAGTTCGGAAGAACTGGATATGACCGGCGCAATCAAATCCATTGTGGACGGCGGATACGCGGGTCTGTTCTTTGACGACGGCATGTATGTAGGGATAAACCTCAACAAACAGGGCGACCCCGAAACCAACACCGCGGGGCTTTAATCTGACCTTGACGCTGTTGGACGGTCTGATTTTTGATACCAACGGCATAGGCGAACAAAAGAAATACTACTATTTCTATAATTCCTTCCAGGAAGATATAGAGTCCGGAATGTTCAATGACTACTTCTTCGCGGACGAAATCAGAGACAGGATTACCGTGGGGTTGAAGATGGAGCTTACCGCGGACCTGGTAGCCACCATGCTTGACTGGTCGGCGTTGTTTGACGTGCAGGAAATACCCACCAAGTTTATCCTGGAATTCTTAAGCGATATGAACGGCACCATAATTATGGAATTGCTTGCGGATATCGATATCGCGGGCATCTCCGACCTCGGCATAGAGGTTCAGTTGTTGCTTAAGAACACCAAAGGCGAATTGCTGTTCGGGCTCTACTATCTGGGCAGCCTCAACCATGAGGAGGGAGAGGGCTTTGCGCTGTATATGGAGTGCGACCCGCTGGGTATACCCAAATTAAAGATCGGAGCGCAAAGTCTGCGCAACTTTATAAACTTTGACATAAGCAAGGTGTTCGGCTACGTGGGCGACGATGAAGAATCAGAGGACCCCGAGGCGCCTCTCAACGCGGAAGACGACGAGCCTTCCGGCAGTGTGGACTACACAAAATTGTTTGACAGCATATCCTTGGCGAGAGGCACGATAGGCGTAGTCGTAGCCCAGAACATAGTCGCTTCGATATTGAGCGATTTGTTCGGATTCAACTTCGCGGATATCGGAGCCTTTGAGCTTACTGTGGATATGGTCAACGACAACATTATGATTGACCTTGCTCTTGACTCCGCAAGAAAACTTGACTTTAAGATTGCGCTGAGCGATTTCTATATCCAGTTGGGCGCAAACAACATCTTTAAGGACAAGGATTTCTCCGCGTTTACCTCAATAGACGATTATAAACTGGAAACGGTAATAGAGAGCTCGCTCACCATAAACGACAAGCTGTTCTCCGTATTTGATATGAAAGCCCTGACCGCTCCGCTGCTCAACGATTTGGGCGTGGTGCTGCAGGCGGGCGGCAATCTCAATATGCAATTAGACTTCAAGCTCAAGTTATTCATTAACTTCAGCGATTTGAGCCTGCTCAAATTTGAGTTGGAAGCAAAACTGTACGACAAGGTTATGGCCCGTATAACCTACATAGGCGAAATGGATAACGGCACCATTTATTTGCAGTTGGACGGTTTGAGCCTGCCTAACATGCAGCTGGACGGCATCAATTTGGGCGAACTTATCAAAGGATTTATATCCAATATTGATGAGGAAGAAGACGGCACCGTGCCCGAGCAGGCGGAGCCTCTCTACCTGTTCAACGCGGAAGGCGACGACTTCTCGCAACTGCAGAGCCTGCTGCATTTTATATTGGATTATGAGGAGGTTACCCTCGCTATCACCGGCGCGCTGGCGGTAAGCCTGTTAGGCTCTGTCACCGACGGTATGACTTTCCCGGAATTTGACCGTTTCAAGATAGGCTACAGCAAAGATGACAATCTGGCCGGCTTGCTGCTTATCCTCACGCAGAACGGCACCGGTCTGGAGGAAGCCTTCAGAATCAAGTACAACTTTAACGATATGCGCTTTAGGATTGCTACCAACCTGCTTACCACCATAGACCCCAGGTATGACAGCTTGGGCAGACAAATCACCTATCAGGATATAAGCGTAATCAATAAGATAGGTCTTACCCTTGACGCAGAAGTGGTATTAAAGACCAAAAAACCCACGGACGGCAAATCAGAGGCAATCACCGGACTGGAAAAACTGGTGGCTGGACTGCTTAACGTGCCCGCGGGCGCTATAGATTTAGACCTGCAAAACAGCTATCTGGTGTACGGACTCAGCCTGGGTCTTGTCATAGACCTTGCGGATTTCAGCAACAGCAAGCTTTCCTTGGATATCACATATAATATGCGCCCGTTGCTCAGCGTCTACTATATCGGCGAAACCAATACCGTTTACGCCGACCTTTCCGGCCTGGGCTTGTTTAAGGCTTCCATATCCGGTATGGATTTAATGAGCCTTATCGGCGGACTGCTTGAAGATGTCGAAGTTATTCAGCCCGGCGTGGGACTTGACCTGGGCGGTGTTGTGGGCGGTCTGTTTAACGCAGAGGACGTCGCTCTCAAACGCCTGCCTACCCTCAAGGTAGTTCTGGATAACAAGAGCGTTACCATAATACCCAATGTCGAGGCTATAGCCGCGCTGGTACCCAGCATGGCGGGACTGCTTCCTCCCATTGCGCATATCGCGGCAAGCATGGACTTCTATGCGGGCCTCAACAACGCCAGTGTTCAGATTAAACTGGATACCAAAGGCAACGACGTATTTATCAACGTGCCGCAGGGCGGACTCAGGATTGTTCTGGGCGACGAGGCGGACGAATGCACTTACGTGCCTTCCTTTAACGCGCTCGCAAAATTCGGCGGCATTGCCGGCATCAATCTCAACGCCAACGGTATGGCTATGGATACAATGGGGCTTGTCAACAGCATTTATGACTCCATTAACCTTAAACGCTTTACCGTATACCTCGAAAAGAGGAACCATTACTGGCAGCAACGCTCCTTCTCCGATGCCTTTAAGACTTCGCAGGACTACGGCGTGAGAATAGACCCCAATTCAACCAGCGGTTTCAGCGATTGGGGCAACTATTCGGACTATGACGATTATTATATCTCCCCCGTTGACATTCCTACCGGCGTAAACGGTTACAACAGAACCAAGCTGGTCATAGACAGGAAATCCAATAACGCGCTGGAAGTCAACTTCTGGCAGATTGACAACAAGGCGGCAAGGGCGGGCGTGCTTATTACCGACAGCAAGCTTAACCTTAAGCTGGGCACCGGTTTGATTTACATGCTGGATATCAGCGCGATATTCAACCTGCTGCCTCCGCCGTGGAATTTGGTAAGGTATATTATCAAACCCAAAATTCCAATTCCCGTAGGCGAAATAGTGGACAGACTGGGCGTGCTGCCTCCGGTTATGGATTTGGTACTTGAAGAATTGCTGGGAGACGATGAGGATACCACTCTTACCGCGGTGTACGGCAACGTATTCGGATATGTTGTGGACAACGTTACAGGCGAGCCCGTGCAGGGTGCCAAAGTCAGCGCGCAGTTAGGTTCGGATACAGAGCATATCACTTATACCAACAAAGACGGCGCGTACGCTTTCCTAGGCCTCAAGGTGGGCAACGGATATAGGTTAAGGATTACGTGTCCCGAGCAGTTCTATCTGGAAAATACGACTACCTTTAACGTAAGGAACGAGGAGCTTAACGATACTACGATAATCGCCACCAGAAGGCTTACCAGAGAAGATAACGCGGTGTATGACAACGTGCGCTTCCACGGCAGAGTCACTACCCCCGAGGGTACCCCCGCCGCAGGCGTAAGCATATACGTGAGCAGAAGGCTGGAGACCGAGTACTTCTTAATAGGCGTAACGGACGAGGACGGTTATTACGACCTTACGGGAAGCGGGCTTATCGGCAGCCAACACAATGTAAGGGTCGGCGCCGCGTCCGGCACCCTGTTCGATTTGGGCGAAAGCAAGTACTATGTGATCACCCAGACTAAGGAAAGGGTGGACAACTTTGACGTATACCGCAATTACAGCATTGTGCTTTACGATTTATACGAGAATACTACATTTACCGGTATTGTCATAGACTATTTCGGCAATTCCATGCCTAATACGCTGGTACGCCTGCGCGACGACGTCAAAGGCACCACCACTACCACATATACCGACGAGTACGGCAGGTACACAATAGTAAAAGAGGCTATTGAAGGCTTGTACCACAGCGTCAGGGCGGAAGAGCCGGGATACCATACCATGGCGTATATCAAAAAGACGGTAAACGGAAGCAATAAAACCATAACCCAGAACATTACCATTCACAGAATAAGGGATGTTGAGTACAAGGGCGTGGTAAAAGACGACTTCGGCAACCCCGTGCCAGGGGCAAACATCCGCATAGACAACGTTACCGTGACGCAGACCAATATAATGGGTCAATACTCGTTTATCCAAGCCGCGGACGGAATTGAAAAGAAAATCAGAGCGGAGAAACCGGGCTATTTCTTAATCGAGGACATCAAGAAGAACATAGACGGCGGTACCTTTGAAGTAGTTACCGATATGACTATCTACAGCATTAAGAATATAGTCTTCAGCGGTATAGTGCGCGACGGCAGCGGCAACCCCATTAAGCAGGCGTCCATCTATCATAATGATATAGCGGTAACCACGACCAACGATTACGGCGAGTACTCCTTTACCTTTATCATGCCTTCGGGTACCATTGCGGAAAAGGACTTCAAACTAGAGCATACCTTAAGGGCGGGTAAAGACGGTTACTTTGATATTGATAAGATTAATATCATTACTTATAAGGAAACGGGCACCGTTGAGCGCAACTTTGTGCTTAATATAGTGGACACCGGAAGCATAATAGGCAAGCTGATAGACCAGGAAGGCAATCCCGTTACCGATGTGTATATCTACGTAGCGGTTAACGGCAAAACGGAAATCAAGCCGGATACCAAAGGCCTTGAGCCTGTAAACCTTGCCGTGGAAAATCTCGCCACCGGCGCATCCATGATAGGTATTGACGCAGGCGGAAATGTCAACCTGAAAGGCTTACCTCTTAATGTAAACCTTGTGATAAAATTCCGCTCCAAGTACTATAACAACCAGAACTATGCCCAGACTATTGTATTGCGCAACACAAGAGAGCAGAATCAATACAATATGGGCACGATTACACTTACCAAGAAGCCCACTCACTGGTCCGAAATCGAAAGCGATGTCAAGATAGGCACAATTGCCAAGATCAGGATAAGGCTGGGGGCGGACAGGCGCGACGCCGACTACCACAACAACAACTTCAGCGGCGGCACCTTCCAGCTTGATCAGGACAGAGACGTGTACAACAGACTCAATCACGGTATCGAAACGGGAGATGCGGATAATTATGACGATATCTCTTATATCGAGCTCTGGCTTGACCCGATGTTCATAAACAATCTGTTTAACACAATTCACAACCTGATGCTGGGAATGATGTCCATCATGCCCATAGAGCGTGGCAGCGTAATTATGCCGCACGACCTTATAAGAGCGGAGGATGTAATTTTCAGCGATAACAATTCGCCTATCGGTCAGAACTATAACGAAGACGATATGACCTTATATAATTATAAGTATGCGTCGTATACACATTATCTGGCCGCTTATAAGAATGGCGTAAACAAAATCCCCGCCGGCATTATCGGCTGGGGCATAGGCATGGCAGTGGAATCAATGGCAGGCTGGATTAAGACCGCCATAGGGCTTGTACCCAGTCTGGTGGGCGACATCATAAGACAGGCCTCCGCGATTCTGGCGCACATGGTGCCTTTCCAGGATGCATATTCCATGATTCAGACGCAGGGCGTCACCGGCAATCCTCTCAATACCTACAGCAATCTGCTTAATCCGGGCGACGAGGAGGGCATGGTCAACTTAGGCACATCCCAAAATCCGGATATGGTAAAGAGAACGATTGACTACTATGACTTAGGCGCTTATGTCAAGGTGTCCATGGATAAAGCGGATCCTTATCAGAATACCATTCAGCGCATAAGCATTTTGATCAACGGCGCCACTTATGCCAATCAGGGCGATAATTCCGCCTTAAACGGCGGCGGCAACTTCGCGCCCAAAGCCACCAGCGTACAGAAACGCGATATAGTGGTCAACGGCGTCCTGAATACCGCCAACCGCGACTTTATGAACAACTGGATAAAATACAGCGTCGCCAACAGCTATATTATTATCAATGAGTATAACACCGACGATGAAGAAACGCTCAGGAATCAATACTTCATTTACGATAACTACGGTCACCAGATTTACGACAGCGGCAACAGCTTAAAGGATGACGCGTTCCAGGAAATCGATATAGACAACAACGGGTTAGGACTGAGAGTAGCCAAGGCTTTGCCGGACAGCTTCTTCCAATTCTCCTCACTTAAGGGCGAAGAGGCGTACAATCCTCCCGAAGAGATTATCTTTAACGACCCGTACGACCCTTCGGACTTCACCTTTATCGGCGGCACTTGGGCATTTGACCCCGCCAATAATAACACAAGGACAAACACGGACCCTGAAAAGACCCCGCTGGATTACCTGCCCAACAGAGTGCAAGTAGCTTTCTTAGACGGCACCTCCAACGGCAACAACGGCGTGGGCGTAATCTGGGATATGACCGCGATTAAGTTCGACCCCAAGGGCACAGACCCCTCCAATCCCAAAGACGTGTACTACCTCAAAGGCTACGCCCTCAATCAGACTTACGGCAAATACGGCACGGAGTACACCAAGATTAAGGTCACGATTAAGCCCAGGCTTATCGATCCGGCGGCGTGTCCGGAGCTGGCCAACCTGCCCGAGATTGACCCGCTTGCCTTTGACGAAGCAAGGTACTTAAGTCTGCTGCCCGAGATGCTGCATTATGATTTCGATGTCAACGTTGGCGGCATGAGCTACGTGTTTACCGATTTGTCCTGGGATTTGTCGCAGACCAATTTCAGTTACGATTCGGTGACCGCCAATATCAAACTTACCTATTCCTTCCCCGGCGTACTGCCCGCGACTATTGACGTACCCGTAAGAGTCAAAAACAGAACGGTTACCAATATCAGGACGGAAGTTCCCGGCAGCTACAACGAGGTTGGCATCATACAGGATTCCGAGATGGTAGGACAGACGGAGGTTGCGTTCTTCCGTGTGGCGTTTGACCCGTTTGAGAATCAGAACCCCAAGGCTTCCCTTGAGACCCTGACCAGACTTAACGTTCAGACCGCCGCGGAGGACGACTACATCGGCTGGCCCATACAAAGCATGGACCTTTCCGCCTTAGACGCTTACGACCCGCGCGCTTACGTACAGGGACCGTACAATGTTTACTTCTGGCTGGCTGACGATTTCGGCAAAACACAAAGGATAGAAGTCAGAGTAATTATCAACTCTAAGGAAATTGTGTCCACAGACCTTGTCGATCAGGAATTCGTGCCTTTCGGCTATATGGATTACGGCGACGGCACCTCCGGACCCAACCGCTTATACCTGCCCGAAACGGTAAGGGTAAATTACGCGGACGGCACGCATCAATACATCGACGTACCCGCGAACGGCTGGAACATACCCGAGATGAGCTACACCTTTGAGGAGAGCGGCGGCGCTGTAGACAAGAAAGACTACAGAGTAACCACTATGCTAGGCATAGGCGAGTCCAGTCAGGAAGTAGGCTTTACCGTAACAGTACACAGGAGAGAGCTTGTATCCATGGCGCCTCTTGAACTTGACAGCGTAACCGACGTGACCTTGCCTTCCAGACGCAATGCTACTTTCTTTAACGGTATTTCCAATATTAATATGGAAGTAGATATTCACTGGGCGATAAGCCAGGAGGAAATATCCTCTTCCTTCGCGGGAGCGACTTACTACTCCGACGTGACTATAAGCGACGACCTATTCGGCTCTCAGACCTTACGGAACGTACGCATTACCGTAAGCCAGACCTCTATTAACGAACTGATATTACCGCCAGACGTAATACCCGCGGACAAAGACATTATTCCCTTTATCGCGTCCGATTGCATTGACGCCCTGCTTGCAAGACAAGGCTTCAGGATTGCTATTGAAGGCACGCAGTACACTATGCTGGAACAGGATATGTTCGATATCGTCGGCTGGCGCTACGTTGACGAAGGCGGCATATACTTAGACGGTAAGGAATCTTATATCGTCGTAAGGATAGGCAATAAGGGTTACGGCCCCGGCAATAGGCTATGGACGCAGGAGGTATTTGTAGACCTTTCCGATTACGTGCTTAACGTGACGGGCGCGTCCGTCGACACCGTGCTGGAGATCGACCCCTATGATTACAGCCTGCCCACGCAGTTGAGAGTCAACCTGCCCGGCGGCGCATTTGTGGACGGCATACCCTGCACGTACGACTTAAGCAGCGTTGCCCCCACCTTGTTCAAGACGCCCAGCGCGGTAATTACCAACGGTATTACAATAGGCAGCGGCAACAACGAACTGGTCTTCAGCCTGAATGTCATTAATACTAACCCGAGGGCTAAGATTAGCGTGGACTACGGTATTGATTTTGAAAATACCGAGATTAAGGCGTTCGATACCTCATTCAGCCTGCCGATTACCGCACTTGTTACCTTTGACACCGGCGAAACGCTGAGCCTGCCCGTGGAATGGCTCTCTGCGGACACCTTTACCGAAGAAGGCGGCGTTATCAGCGCGACAAGCAAGATAGGCAACGCCACGTTCGGCTATATCGACGACCTTATCTATATTACCATCGCTCCCGAGCTGGTATTGAGCACCAATATACCCGATACCATTACCATAGACCCGTACGGCGCGAGCGTAAACGAGCAGTTGCTTGCTCAGGGATTGGATATCAATAACATCAGCGTGGTAACCACGGAGGCGGACGAGCAGAATCCCAGGATAATGAGCGCGCCCATGCCCCACATCAATGTTACTTACGCTGGCAACGGCGAAGGACAGATTATCAACTTTATGATCGGCGTAAGCTGGCATCTCAATAAGAGAGTGGAAAAAGCCATACCCGTTAACGTAATAGTGGAAGAGCGCATAGCCGTAGGCGTTATGGAAAGATTTGAAGGCACCGCTTACGAGCACGTTGACCTGGATAGCTATGACAGCTTGACCGTACTCTTCCAAAACGGCGTAACCCAGCAGCTGCCGGTTGAAGGATGGGATACCTCCAATTTGAGATACACCCTGATAGGCGGCAGATACACGGTTAAGGCGTACATCGGCGAAGGCGTAATGAGACAAGCCGTTGACGTGGAAATCGTTGTTAAACCCAGCAAGCTGTTAGAGATAGGCAGAAACGTAGGAGGCGAATACCAGCCCATCAACAACCTGGTTGTAGACCCGTACGAAGGCTTTGTAGACCTGCCCTCCACCGTGCTTGCCAAGTTCCAGCACGCCGAAGACAGACCTATGCAGATAAGCGTAGACTGGGCATATTCTCATATAGCCAGAGTAATGAGCGTAAACGGCGGCGGCAACGGCATGCACGCCTACTATGACGGCAACATGGCGGCCGTGGCTACCGTGTATATGCTTGACGGCTCCTCCAAGGTTGCTCTGCAGTCCATAGAAGTGCCGGTCACCGTGCTTAACAAGGAAATAGACGTAATTTACGTATCCGGAAGCACGGAGGGCGACGACTATGTGGAATACAGCGACGAGGTATTTATCGACCCGTACGCGGCAGCCTACAGCGAGGACTTCGCAAGCCCCGACTTCGCTTATTACAGAAGAGTTAAACTTGCCCTTAAAGACGGCACGGAGAAAGTATTCAACCTTAGCGCGTCCAATTACCAGATCTTTGATTATGACACTAAGGTAGCTACCAATCTCAAGAATCTTTACACGGGCAGAAACATTATTGTCAACATGAGTTTCGGCGCCTCCGGCGGCAGCATAGCGCGCGACGCGATGAGCACAAGGACGATATACTCTACCATACTTGATATGACTTACGCTTCCGGCTTACCTAAAGACGAATACGTCATAGACGTTTACGGCGTACGCGAAGGCTTTGACACCGAAGTGCAGTTTACCCAAGGCATCGAAGTAGCCGTTAAAGGCATAGGCAGCGCGGAAATCGAGCATACCTTTGAGATTACCTATGACGATTCCGCCGTCAATACGCAGTTTAAGCCCGGCTTACCCGTACGCGTAGGCATGCCGATTAACTTTAACGAAGGCGAAGGCAGACTTTACGCTACCTACGGCAACGAATTCGGCGGATACCAGAGAGTGGATATACCCGTAATATACCTCAACAGGGTGGCGGACAGACTGTTTGACCATGACAATACTTCTTACTTCGGTACCTTCTTAAGCGGCGAGAGTCAGGTCGAAGGCTTTATAATCGACCCGTTCGAGTTCAGCAAAGACAACTTTATCGATGCCTTACCCGTTCAGGGCGAAGCGCTCTTTACCGACGAGGACGGCACACATTCCAAGGTACTTGATATTACCTGGGACAACACCAAAGCTCAAAAACTGTTCGGAATCAAGGGCGGCATTACTCAGGTTTACGGCACCATCGGCGAAGGCGCAAGCGCGCAGCGCATAGAGTTTTTCTGCAAGGTGCTCAACAGGAGAGTGATAAGCTCTGTGGAAAACGAAGGCATCAGCGGAATAATCAAACCCGCCGCATATCAGGCGGGCGGCGCCCTTGCCACCGGCATGATTAAGCCTTACAATTACCTGCAGTATACCGATGTGCCCGCTAAACTTAACTCCGACTTGTTCGCAAGCGGCACGGTATTTACCGTCAGGACGGTGGAAGGCGACCCGATTCAGTATACTTACAACCACGTGGCTACCGACAACGGCAATCTGATACTCGCTCCCGAAGAGCAGAACCTCAGAATGATAATGCAGATGGATACCGGCATGTCGCTAAGCCATAGAGGCGGTTACTTAAGATTCTATATGACTATGCCCGGCTACGCTTCCGGCGAAGCAGGACAGCAACAAGTGCCCTTGTACATCCCGATACAGGAGCAGTACATTAAGGATGTCACCGTAGACAACGGCTCACCGCAAGGCGTAATGATCGGATGGGACGAAGGCGCCAACCTTACCAAGCTTGACAGCAGAAGGTGGAGGATAAACAATCCGTACTACTTCATTATGAAGGAAAGCGGTCTGACATTGCCCACCAACGTGCTGGTAAAGACGGGCACCTCTACCGGCGGCATAGACGATATCTATCCTATGGAAGTGCGCTGGAACAACGCTTCCAAGAACAAGCTCAACATCAATTACGACGACGAGCTTATCCAGACGGCGTTCTCCATAGACTTAGACGGACAAAGCTTCGGCTTAACCTTCGAATGCGTGCCTTACGTGCTCTCCAATACCCTGCTGTTCTCTTCCTTGTACAGCTATTTCGGAATAGACGAGTTTATCGACCTGCCCAATAATGCAAGCAGGCACGACGCCGCTCAGAATATTATCGATGTGGACGGCAACGGCAACTACCTTATCACCTTTGACAACGGCAGGCAGGTGCAATTTACCGGCATCAGCGGCGGCGGCACCAGGTTCACCTCCAATAAGTGGGATTTCGGCGATGTGTGGTTTGACGACGAGGCGCCCGTACAAGAGGCGGTCTTGAGGTTAGGCGGCATCGGCGGTCAGTATATCAGATGGGAAATGACGACCAGCAGCAAGTACACTATCAATTACACACTGCAAACGCTGTACGTTACCGAGGTAAATCAGCCCTTCTATCTGCCCAACGCTATGAATCCGCAGGCACTGCCTCCCACCGTAACGCAATACTTCTCCGACTTTACTTACAAGACGTTCGCGGTAAATTACACGCAGCTGATTGAGTCCGAAGAGACCTACGCAATCAACTTTGACGCAAGCACCAGAGTGGTAACGCCTAACTTGAAGTCTCCTTCACTACCCAATGAGGAAGTCAGCGGCGGCTTTATTATCCCGGGAGAAATGACGGATTATGCTACCATAGGCGTAATTAAGTGGACTCCCACGACCAACAGGGCATATCCCAGCGGCGAGGAAGATATGGGCGAAGAGATTTACTTCTCCGTCTATGAGAACTTAGGCCTCGGCAACAGGAACTACGAGAGAAATACTTACCTGCGGCATCCCGACGATCCGGATGAAGGATACGCGGTTGCCCCCGGCTTAGGTATGGATTATAAGTACGTTTCCGGAATTACCGTGCTTAACGGCTATCAGAGCACTTGCTACTTCCCGCCGGGCGGAACGCAAACCGAAGTGCCTACCCTCTATGTAAGGAAGGGCATAAGGTTTGACTTTAGGAACCTGCCCGTATACGAAATCTACAATGTCTTTGAGACGGGTACCTGGCCTTTTGAAACCACGCATAAGCAAGACTTCACTTTCTATATGCCGTGGTCTACGGGCTCGGTAAGATACCTCGCGCCTCACCAGGCGGATTCGTGGTCATTCACGGGCGACGAAGCCACCTTCGGCAACAACTGGACGGCGCAGGAAATCAATACCAGCATAGTAGGCTCGATTTACACAATTTCTACCTCTATCGCTCTCGGCTCGACCAATTACAGGATGCATGTCAAGGTGGTAGTCGTGGAGGATATCGACTAAAAGTATACCGG
>JGI24502J29692_10010645_pt1 | contig 14070 bp, 8 predicted proteins | sample BioPla3RNA1_FD_29692 | JGI IMG/M metagenome (IMG submission 29692)
CGGAGACATCATGCGAGTTTCGAAACGTTCTCTTGGATCGTGCAGCACTTATTGGTCGTCCCGAGTCGCCTGAACTAGGCCTCTTCCGAACGGTATTGGGCGAAGTATGACAGGAACGGATGGAGGTATTCAGCATGAAGCTGTCCAGCACACTTCACGGAAAAGTTAGCGCAAAATGTCAGTGTTTCAACGCACTACTGTGTAAAGCGGAAATCGGTGATAGTGCTAACTCGACCAAGCATTGGCGTACCTTAGGACTATTGCCAGCAGATAGCAATAGCTCAGAAGACGTTGATCTTCGCCAACTCATGGAGGCTGTACCAGGGATCAATGATTGTGTTAGCGAGGTTATTAGATTTCTAACCGAGGGACCAACCCCGGAGCACGACCGACTCTATCGTGTAGCTGAGAAAAATGGTGAGCTGCGTACGAAACCTTACTCTTTTGAAGCCTTGATGGATTACAAACGTGTGACTCTCGGGGCTGATGAAGTTGCGGAGTTGCAGAGTTCATATGATGCTTTGCTTGATGAGACTGCCCTCAAACGAGCGGTTTTTGCCGTTTACTCCATGCGTTACCCAGATTTTGATATTAAGTAGCCTATCTCTGGAAAAAACGAGCTTGAAGTAGTCATTGGATGGAATAGGTTCCATTGTGACAGTGATTCGACAAGTTATTTATACTGCTATATATGGGTCATTAGCGCCTGCGCCGGGTGAAGAGGATGTACAGGTGGAGCCAAACAGTGATATGTGGCAGGAGACTTATGATCAGTTGTTCGATGATTTAGCTAGGGTAATTGCAAACGAGTTGGAACGTCTTGGAGCTCCTCCACCTTCATGTGTTGGCTATGAACTTGCAGGTAGAAATGGACAAGTGGTTGCGCAGGCTAACGAGCATGGGAAGTTGAGAAAGTAGTTTGGTTGCTGCCTGAACAAGCTAACTTCGGGAAAGTGTTTAGTTCACAGGGTGGCACGTGTATTTAGGTGACGAGACGCCATCTATAGAGGTTTTTAGGAAGGAGGCCTAGCATATGAACCAACCCTTGATTGCCATATCTGCCGATTTTTTTACAGCTTTTGCAAAACTACCGAAGCAAAGGCAGACCAGAGTCCTGGACTTTATGGAGAAGTTCCGCATTAATCCAACTTCGTCCGGAATCAACTATGAAAAGATTCACAATGCTTACGATCCTAATATGCGTTCTGTTCGAATTGACGACACATACCGTGGGATCGTTGTAAGGCAAGATAAGAGTGGAGTCTATCTTCTCTTGTGGGTAGATCATCATGATCGGGCCTATGAGTGGGCTCAAAGAAAACGTTGCAAAATCAATCCTTCAACTGGTACTGTGCAGGTTTTTGATATAACTCAAGCCGAGGTAGAAGTCGAAGGTGAACCACCTACACAGGATTACCTGTTCAAGGGACTGAGTCAGAGGCAGCTAATGAAGTTGGGGATTCCTGAGGAGAAAATGGATGAGACTCTCGCTATTACTTCCCTAAAAGAGTTTCACCAATTACGAGAGACCTACCCTGAAGACGCCTATGAACGGCTTGAATGGCTTGCCAACGGCTTCGAATACGATGAGGTATATGAGCTGTTTGCACATGAGATTGAGGCGAAAGGAGACGTTGATACAGAGGACTTCGCGGCGGCTCTAGCTAAGCCTAGCAGCCAACGAAGTTTCACTATTGTCGATGGGGAAGTTGAGCTCTTAGCTATGATGAGTGCTCCTCTAGACAAGTGGCGTGTTTTCCTCCATCCAGCGCAGCGTGAAGTTGTGCAGCGCGATTTCAACGGTCCTGCGCGAGTTACAGGGGGAGCCGGTACCGGGAAGACCGTGGTGGCAATGCACCGTGCTAGACGATTAGCTGGTCAACTTTCAAGCGACGAGCGCCTTCTAGTTACCACTTTTACAGCCAACTTGGCGTCAGATATAGAGCACAACCTGCGCAAGATATGTACTCTTGAGGAGTTCAGGCGTATCGAAGTGACCAACCTGGATGCTTGGGTAGCCAGATATATGAGAGAAGCTGGATTTGATTTTCGACTGGTCTATGGAGAGGAGCTAGATGATCTCTGGCGTGAAGCAATTTACTTGAGTGGTCAACCACTGGATTTCCCGGTGAGTTTTTATCAAGACGAGTGGTCACAAGTCATTTTCGCCCAAGACATCTCATCATTAAGGCAGTATGCTGCTGCTTCCCGAATTGGCAGAGGGTTTCGCCTCGATCGTAAGAGCCGCATCGCAGTTTGGAAGGTGTTCGAAGAGTTTAGAGGGCTTCTAATTGAACGAGGCGTGCGAGATATTGAGAGCGCCATGAATGAATGTAGACAAGTAATAACACATACGCATACCAAGCCTCTGTATTCTTCGATTATTATAGATGAAGGGCAAGACCTGAGTGTAAGTGCATATAAGCTGCTGCGTGCTATGGCCGGTGATGAACACAAAAACGATATTTTTATTGTAGGGGACGCTCATCAGCGGATATACCGACATAATGCCTCGTTGTCGAAATGCGGAGTTAACGTTCGTGGCCGGAGTAGCTATCTACGGATCAACTATCGTACGACTGAAGAAATCAGGCGATGGGCCTTTGGTCTTCTTAAGGGACTTAAGTTTGATGATCTTGATGACGGTCTCGATGATGGCTCATCCTGTATCTCGTTGACACATGGTAACGAGCCAGACGTCAAGAACTTCGCCACTGCCGAACAAGAATTCGACTTCGTCCTAGGAAGAATTGACGAACTTGTTGAACAAGGGGATGCACTCGAGGATGTCTGCATTGTTGGCAGGACAAACAGCATAGTGCAAGGCTTCATTAAGCGCTTACAAAACAAGGGTATCCGCGTTTACGAAATCCGTAGAAGCAAAGTGGATGACCGAAATCTGAAGGGTATCCGAGTAGCTACGATGCATCGCATCAAGGGACTTGAGTTTAAGCATATTATTGTTGTATCGGCTAATAGTGGGACTATACCACTTCAAATTGCTGTTAACCGAGAGGACCCTGTGGCACAGGCTGCGGCCATGAAAGCTGAACGTTGCCTCCTTTATGTGGTTTTGACTCGAGCCAAGCAGACCGCAATAATTACCAGTTATGGTGGAATGTCAGAGTTCATATCCGAGCTGCTGAAACACAAGATGGCCAACTAAGCGTCATTTGGCGATTTAATGGAACCGATTCGCTTTGCTTAGGGTGCTCGAAGGGATTCAACTATATCTTTTCGTCAGTTTACAACTAGAATCACAGTCATTTGAGTAAGTTCGGTGATCATCAAATGCTTCTTCGTTCTACATGTCCGTCCCTCATTAAGACCCATATACACCCCGATAAGTAACTATAGGGCACCTGTGAGTGGCACAATAAAATGGAGATTGGGGGTGCATTTTCTTATGGCTAAGTTCGATGTCTTGGACCAAATTTCCGATAGAATCATACCTCAGGTAGTCCAATGCTCCCTCTTAGTCGCCCATCTTAGGGGCGCCTTACTGGCAGGATTAGCCAGTACCAGATAGAATACATTGTTTAACGGAGTTATGTTTTAGCTAACGGTGTTATTTCTGTGTTTCTACAAAGAGGTGAGAGTTATGAGCAAAACTGAACAAGACGTAACAAAGCTCTTAGAAGACTATGTCAAGAAGGACAAGATACGTAAGAAAGACATTCCAGAAGTGATATTTGCGATTCAAACTGCCTTCGAACAAGAAGAACTATCGCCCAGTAAGATTGTCGATCTTGTGACAAGCATGCACTTCACAATAATAGGACCTTTTGCTGAAGAGATTTTGTTAACCTTGCCCGAACACCAGCAGATCATGATTTTGGACTCATTCCTAAACGCTGATAGAATCAATGCAAATGCAGCCCACTATGGTATAAGACGAGTGATTAAGTTGGTAAGTGCCTTGCTTGGTAATGGCGCTAGTTCCGCTCATGTTGATAAAGCACTGAGAAGAGCGGTTAACTTGTATAGTGAAAAGGGATCCAACGAGAAGACAGATGAGGTTTTCCGAGACTGTATCAGTGATTTACTGGACCTCGACTATGATTCTTGGGAGAACAACGAAGTAACGACTTTGTGCATGTGGCTGCAGAGTATGGTCGATTACATAGAAGATGAGAATCTTGTAGGTCGAATTAGAAACTTCCATGGTAGATGGATGAAGACACCCACTGAGAAGGAAGTCCATCCACCTGCAGAACAATTACCTCAAAAAGGTTTACTGCACCAAGGTGAGAGGCTTTTTAGGGAACTCGAGACCTTCTTTGTGAACCTATCTAAAGAATACGTCGAGACCAAGGCAAGCGAAGCCGCTGTTAGGGCGGATTTTGATGAACTAGGAACAAGATATAAGCAACTCCAATCAATCGTCGAGCAGTTGCAAGAAAAAAACCACGCATTGAGTGGGACTGTTAATGAGTTGAACCAGTGCATGAAAGAGCTAAGGGATGAAAACACCGAGCTTAACCGGCGGCTCGAGATCGCATACTCTGCTGAGGGTAATCAAGCGAAGTATGAGCTGGAAGTATATAAAGCTGATCTTGTTAAGCGTTTGGGAACCAAATATCAGGACTACTTGTACATGGCTTCTCAGGACGCGAGCCCTGAAAGCTATCAGATACTTCTAACTGTCCTTGAGGATGTTTTTGACACATTGCGACGGAAGGGAATTGAGTTTGCCATATAGGAGGTTAGAGCGTTGAGTGGGATCCATTTCGGAATTGACTTCGGGAACACTAACACTAGTGTGGTCCAGCTGACTACTGATGCTAAAGGCACGAAGTATACGGTGTTAGCAGACTCAGTTCCATCACTCCTTGCCATTCGACGGAATGACTCAGGAGATGTTCTTTTTGGCAGACAGGTCAAGTTTCGCAGACAGCAATTAACAGAGGAGTATGAGATTATCAGCTCCTTCAAGTCTTTGCTAGGTACCGGCGCGACAAAGAGGATTGATGGGAAAGAGATATCTGCTATAGAGCTTACTGCGCGCTTATTGCATGAACTGAAGGACCACATTAGACAGCAAACGGGCATGGATATTGATAACGCTACTTTCTCTATACCGGTTGATTTCACCAGCAGGCAACGGAGGGAGTTGAGAGAAGCTGCCGGTATAGCAGGAATTACTGTAAATAGCTTTGTCAGCGAATCGACAGCTGCCTATGTTGGGTGCCTTGATGATATCCGCCATTATTCCAAAGTCGCGGTTTTTGATTGGGGAGGCGGCACTCTAGATATAAGTGTCCTTGAAAAGGTGGGTACCGAGCTTAAAGAGCTTGCTAAGCGGGGGCAGAATCTTGGAGGCGACGACATCGACCGTATTTTGGCAAACAAGATTCATGTCGGACTGGCGGAAAAACATGGCTTTGGTTCATTTGATTCTATGCCAGCACGTGACAGAGACTACCTTTTGGAACGATGTGAGATTGCAAAGATTGAACTATCGGAAGAGGACCTTACAAGGCTCAATCTGGTTAGCTATGGGGGCGTTAGCAGCAATAAGAGTCTTAGTATCAACGAGTTTCGTGATCTAATCATTCCCGAGGTGAAACGAGCTGCTCAACTTTTGGAAGAGACGCTAAACCTGGCCGGCTGTTACGCTCAACTGGATGCCATTCTCATGGTAGGAGGCAGTTCCAACATACGGGCTATTCGCCAACTCTTTGAAATGTCTTTTGAACCAAGGAATATACACGTCGTTTACAGTGAGAAAGATGTTCAGGTAGCGGCTGCAAAGGGTGCAGCGTGGCTTGATTCTGTGCCCTCCGCCTATCGTCTGCAGCAGACGATAGGGGTTTTGATGTCGGATCAAGTAATTCATCCTCTCTTGGATGTGGGCGAGACGGTACCTTGTGATAGCGGAGAGGTTCGCTTCTCGTTAATTGAAGAAAGCACATCTGCAAACATCATAATTGTGGACAAGAATGGGAGGAGGCTGTGCGTAGATACACTCCCTGTGAAAGGTTTCTTGACAGAGGCGATCAATATCCGTGCCACGGTCGATGAAGATCTAAACGCAGTGATTCAGATGTATAGCACTCACAGACCGGAGGATGTAAGGAGACAAGTACTGCCCAGTATAGAACTGAGCTATGATCTGGAAGTAAAGCCAGAGATTAAGCCGATGAACTTCGTTAGATCAAAGAGAGACAATATCTGTTCCTACCGTGACTGCAATGGAATGGTTTATCGCGATGGCTATTGTAGATATCACTTCCGCTATGAGAAAGCGGCTTCCAAATGAGTTAGGGGGGATCGGTGTGCCACAATCCAACTTGGTCTTGTACAGTAACATATATAAGCATAACGGACGGCTCAATGATGAGGATTTTGTGGCTAGAGTGAGAGGATATACCGCACTCAAGAAGCTTCAAGAGCAGTTGGGCACTAACTATGATCATCTCCTAACATCTGCTCAGAAGGAAGAGCTAGTTAATGGACCGCCTAAATGTCCATACGATGAAGATCTATCTTTTGGGTATGTTCGTGAAAATGGAAAGCTAAAATGGGTTCATCGATGCGAAATGCATGAATGTCCCCGGTACCCGAAGTGTTCTGACTATCCGAATTTTCGCCCCATTTATAGAGACGCACCTAGATTTCCGTCGCAATCCGCAATACACGAGAGACCACGGATTATAGACTGGACTTACCTAGAACCGTTGGGTTCCGAATCTTCTACTAGTTTTCAAATAGAGCTGCATGGACATAGCGAGTCCGCAGCAGATCTTGGTGTTATCGACGAGCGCAATACTGTAGATGATGGAGCAGAAGTTGCTGCTGTTCAGGAAGTTCTGGAAGAACCACTGACTCTAGAGGCTTCTCAGAAACTAGGCCAGAATTACGCATTCATGTACTCACAGATATCTGATCCAACCCCCTTAATAACCTGTCCTTCATCCAATAGAGTGTTGGTCAATGCTGGACCAGGCACAGGTAAGACATACACTGTTATCCAGCGATTAGCCTACCTAGTGCAAAATGATATGGTCAATCCTCAAAACGTCTTGGTACTCTGCTTTTCGCGCGATGCGGTGTCCGTGATACGAGAACGACTGGAGGCTGAGATCAGATCAGGGACGTTACCATGGAGAACGCGGGAGTTGTTCCATGGTATAAGAACATTGGATTCATATGCCACCTGGATGATTAGGGACGTTTGTGAGTCGTTGGATTCAATGTACTATGACGATAGAATCGAGGAGTTTATCACACAGTTAGAGGGAGAGCCTGATGCACTTGAAAATCTCGAATACTTAATAGTCGACGAAATTCAAGACTTGGTTGGTGTTCGAGCACGGATGATACAGTCTATTCTCAAACATATCCACTGTGGTTTTATGCTCTTAGGCGACAAGTGTCAGAGTATATTCGATTATCAGGTGGCGGAGAATCAGAATGAATTGACATCAAAAGCCTTCTACGCCTGGTTAGAGACTAGTTTTGAGAGCATGGATGGCTATGAACTGACTAACAACCACAGACAGACGCCTGCTTTAGCAATGATTTCAAATGATCTGCGTACTGCGATTCTATCAAGCAGTTTCCCTACAGCAAAGCAGACCGTCTCAGAGTATATGGAACTAATTGAGGAGATGGATATTAGTCTTCTCGAAGAGAAGTTAGAGGAACAACCTGATCAAAAGTGGGCTATTCTATGTCGCAATAATGCTAGAGTTGCAGCTCTGAGTAATGAGCTTTATTGTCGGGATATAGAGCACAGTGTCGCACTTGGTTCACAGCATGCGGTTCTAGTACCTTGGATTGCTCAAGTCCTATCTCGGTTTACAGATAGACATATTAGCTTTAAGGATTTTCACTTGAAAGCTTTAGAATTGGGTTTAAGTGAGGTAGAAGCCAAATGGAAAGTTCTTAAAGAGCTGGAAGGTGAAGATGTTGAGGAAGTACTTGAAATAGCCCGTTTACGGGACACACTCCTGTGGAGGCGCAACATCCCGAAAGAGTTGGACCTAGCTTTGCAGACATCAAATGTAGTGGTTTCTACGATCCATCGTGCAAAAGGTAAAGAGTATGACAATGTCTTGTGGGTAATCGAAGGTGATGAAGCGAAGGAGCCAAATGTCGTCTATGTGGCTGTGAGCCGCCCTAAAACGGGTCTCTATATCAGTGAAGTAAAAAAACCATTATATGTAAAATCTTTGCCTAGCTCTAGGTTAATCGAATCCCGTTGGTCTCGCAGACGCTCGGCAAAGAATCCACACTGTAGCGCTATCGTTTTAGGTTTAGAAGGAGACGTCGACCCCTTTAGTGTCCTATCTAAGGAGAGAGCGGCCGCTATAGAACGCCAGGAGTACATAGAGAAGTACGTGCAACCAGGTGATAGTGTCGAAATCGGCTTGTTGGACGGGCGTTACAGGGTCTTTCATGGTGGGAGGGAAATAGCATGGTTATCTGAACGAGTCGTAAATGATCTGTGGAACGGTATGCAAGTAACCAATAGAAGTCAGAACTACCCAAAAGAGTTACGGGGATGTTACATTCGAGCAGTAACAACATTGGTAAACAGAGGCTTCAATGAGAGTGTTCCTGAGCCCTTTGCTTTATCGTGTTTTTGGTTAGGTATTGAAGTCGGGGGACTAGCGAAGACATCGTGGTATTAGGTGGTGTGAATGGTCAATATACAGGATTATTATAATGCGCGTGATACTATCGAAGAGTTCCTACGATTGGAGCTCATCGGGCCGGTTTCTGAGGATGAGACTTTACGAGAGCGCCCTGATACAGTCTATTCGCTTGGTGTTCTTTGGCCGCAAAGACACCGCTTGGAAGGTACGGTGAAAGCAGACGATGCTGTCGATTTATTGATCAATGAGTTGCACGGTGATGAGGCTGATACTCAACTGTCAGACCTTGCTTTTTCTGATTTGGAGGAAGACCTAGAAGATATCTCTAGTAGGGTGTTAAATACAAACGCATATAAGCCGTCTGGGCTAGGCATTACTGTCATGGTGCCTCCATATGTAACCTGGATCAAAGCTCGCTTCACCGGCGCCCGTTATCGTTTTGATCAACAGGAGGAGATACGTAAAAGGAACCTTCGTGACGGTAGTGTTACTTCTCGCAAATGGACTGTTAGTGTTTATCACAGAGAACCCTTTGACACTGGTGAACTTGTCCTAGATGTGGCAAATAACAGGGTGTATCCTGACGGTTTTCCTGATCTTGAGTTGGCGATTTTTGTGCGCCACAGATACGCAGATGGAAGTAGACTTGTGACGATATGTGTGACGAATACATCTACTCCGAAGACGACCAGTCTAGTTGATGTAGCTCAAAATGCTGTGTTTCAAAGCCTATTGGAGCTGAAAGTCGATAGTACGTTCCTTGCCCTTGAGGAAAAGAATGCTATCCACCATGATCTTGAGTTAGAGACGCTTAATATGCTGTATAGAAATGTAGCAAATTTCGCGATCGGTCATGGATGTTCTGTAAAGTGGGAGATGGAGAATGGCAGCGTACGTCAAATAGCCAGTGAGTTTTTTCCTCGTGTCGACTTGGTCCCCATGGAGCCAAGAGTGATAGACCCAGGGCTTCGTTTGGAGCTAGAATTCTTGGCGAGATGTAATCGTAGAGATGGAGTTGAAAATCTCCATTTACTAGTCAATCGCTACCGCGAATGGCTTGTAGACCTGAAGCAAAAGGCGTTGGACATCTCCGGCTTTAAGAAGGCAATGACAAATAGCTTTGCTAACATAGAAAACTGCCTCGAAAGGCTGAGTAACGGTATCAAAATTCTGAAAAAAAACGACCTTGCTTGGCAAGCCTTTCAGTTGACAAACGAGGCAATGTTGATGCAACGGGTTAATTCGGGTAAGGCCATGGGACATCAGGTTACTCCCCAAACGGTCGCTTGGTATCCGTTTCAGTTAGCGTATATCCTGCAAGTCATACCGGATATCGTTGAAGAGGCCTCTGAATGGCGCGATATTGTCGATCTACTATGGTATCCAACTGGCGGCGGAAAAACGGAAGCTTACTTGGGTTTGGCTGCCTTTACGTTATTCTATAGACGCTTGTCGTTGGGTAAGAAAAGTTCAGGCGTTACTATTCTGATGCGCTATACACTTCGTCTCTTAACGGCGCAACAGTTTGAGCGTGCTAGTTCACTGATTTGCGCTTGTGAGTATCTGCGACATACAAAAGGGATTCCTGGTGGCGAGATATCAATCGGGTTGTGGGTAGGACAGAGTGTAACACCTAATTCGATTGAGGATGTGGAAAAAGCGTTGCAAGATCTTCGTTTAGGACGTCGCCTCCTGGAGAAAAACCCTGTTCAGATATTTCGGTGTCCGTTTTGCGGAGAAAAGCTTGACGTTGGCTGCTATGCAGTTGAAGATGATTCTCTACGGATATCTTGCAGGAATGGGGATTGCCATTTTAGCAGAGGGCTTCCTATTTATGTTGTTGATGATGATATATACGCTAAGCGACCGACGCTTGTGCTGGGAACTGTGGATAAGTTTGCACGAATCGTTTGGCAAGACCGGACCACTGCCATATTTGGTTCAGATGGATTGACGCCACCACCAGAGCTTATTATCCAGGATGAATTGCACTTGATATCAGGACCATTAGGTTCTTTAGCAGGACTTTACGAGTGTGCAATAGATGAACTATGTACGTCTAACAACATACGACCGAAAGTAATTGCGTCTACAGCAACGGTTCGTAACGCGACCAACCAGATCAAGGCGCTGTATAACCGTGATTCCTTCCAGTTTCCACCTACAGGATTAGATATTGACGATCTCTTTTTTGCAGTCCGATCTGATCCCAAAAAGCGGCCTTCGCGGAGATACTTGGGCATCTGTGATACGGGAAACAGTATGTTGGACCTCCTAGTTCGTGTATACGGGTGTTTACTGTTTGCCGCCAAGTATTTAGAAGCGACTGGGTGCCCCGCGGAAGTTGTTGATCAGTATTATACCATTGTTGGTTACTTCAATACGCTTCGTGAGCTTGGTAGTTCGGCGACCGTAATAAGTGATCGTGTTGTCGCTTACTCGAACTCTCTTCGTTTACACAAGTTCAGGGCCTATGCCGAGCAAGTGAACATGGAAAAGATTACAATTGGTAGTCATCGAGAATTGACGTCTAGACGTTCCACACAAGAAATCAAGGAAACTCTGGAAGATTTAGACTACAGGTATCCAGACAAACGTGCCATATCTTATGTTTTGGCTTCAAATATGCTGTCGGTGGGTATAGACATTGGGCGCCTCGGCGTAATGACAGTATATAGACAGCCAAAACTTAACGCTGAGTACATTCAAGCAACGAGTCGTGTTGGTAGAAGTAATCCTGGCCTAGTTATAACAATGTACAGCAACTTGGCTAGTCGGGACAAGTCCCATTTCGAGCAGTTCATCTATTACCATGATACCTTCTACAAACACGTGGAGCCGACAAGTGTTACGCCATTTTCTTATAGGTCCTTGGAAAAGGCGCTCCATGCCGTATATGTAGCTCTGGTTCGCCACAAAGTAGATAGATTGCGGTCCAATTCTGATGCTGTACATTACGATCGAGACCATCCCGAAGTTCGCAGAATACGTAAGTATCTATTGGAGCGCGTGGAGGATGTGGCACCTGAGGCTTTGGAACATGCCGGGTATTGGTTGACAGATTTTGAGGAGTTATGGCAGTCAATTGTCACAAACGGCGCTGGTCTCGTGTACAGCCTTGGGAATAAGCCAGAGAGCCAGGTTACAACCCTCCTGATCGAATCCGAAAAACTTAATACCACTGAAATCCCTTCTACATTGAACTCTCTACGGAATGTGGATGGTATGTGCAATGTATATCTTTTGGAACGGAAGGAATAGGAGATAACAATGAGACCTTTCGGTAGCAGAAGACCTAAGAACAACAGGAAGAATACGTACGTTGGAACGATAAGGAAGAGCCAGTTAGTGACTACATACGCCCCCGGCTCTATCGTTGATTTTGTCAACGATACAGTAATGATTGCTGGTACCGATTCTTGGGGATGGGATAACGACGAAGAATATATTGTGCACCATGAAAATCTTCAGAAATTGCTTGGTGTCCAATATTTCTTGGAACCGAAAGTCGATGGAAAACGACGACCCTTTTTTTCAGATAGAAGCGAAGATATCCCATCGTATCGTTTTCCGGAAATCTTATACTGCACTAGCTGCCGACGGCTATTCCATTCATCAGCCTTCAAATATCGTACAACCCACAGGTTGCGGTGTGTGTGTAACAGGGAGACTCTACTGCCTTCAAGGTTTGTCGTCGTTTGCCCCAAGGGACATATCGAGGACTTCCCCTATGACAAATGGGTGCATCAGGGCAAAGCATGCTCTGTCAATCCCCTAAGGCCAGAATTGGCGATGTTTAATATAGAGGGTCGTGGTAGCATAGAGAGTCTAGTCGTAAAGTGTGAGAGCTGTGGGGTAACAAAAGGCCTTGCGAGTGCTTTTGCTCAAGATGCGTTAGTAGGTCTGGTAGAGTGCACCGGCAAGTCACCTTGGTTACCCAGTGATGATGACCAAGGGTGTGGTGAGCAATTAGTAACACGACTGCGGTCATCATCAAGTGTCTATTTCCCAGCCACTGTGAGCGCGATAAAGATCCCACCTTGGAGTGCCAAGGTTTTTACCATTCTGGAGAAGAAGTTCGATATTCTAGACATGGCAGGGGACAAGAGCGAAGCCATCAGACGACATGTCTCACCGCATGTTCCTGACATGTCAGAAGAAGAAGTAATGTCGGCTTATCTCAGACTTAAAGAAAGTCGAGAACTAGAGGGCCGCCGTACTTGGACAGATGTCTATTATGAAGAGTATTGCGCGCTGACTCATGATGAAGCTTTTGATGAGGAATACTCGTCGCAGTTATTGCCAGCGCCGCAGGGATATGAACGCTGGATTGAAAAGACTGTTGCAGTGGACTGTTTGACAGAAGTAAACGCTTTTATCGGGTTTACGCGTCTGACTCCATGGAATGGTTCATTAGATGACGAGCGCCTTGCACCTATATCAGTACGAAAACATAATTGGCTTCCTGCAGTGAAAATGAGGGGCGAAGGTATTTTCATCCAATTCAAGGCAGATCTAATTGAAGAATGGGAGCGCAGAGCAGGCGATTTCTATGAGCCAATGATGAGTAACCTGGAGAAATCTTGGTTTTGGAACGAAAGGGCTTCGGCGGGTTATGTGTTGTTACACACGTTCTCTCATCTGCTCATTCGGCAACTAGCTCTTGAATCCGGGTACGGGATAGCCTCACTTAAGGAGAGAATCTATAGCACCACATTGTCGGACTCAGGTGAGAAGCGGACTATGGCGGGTGTTCTGATCTATACCGCAGCACCAGATGCTGATGGGAGTCTGGGGGGACTCGTAGAACAATCGTATCCAGAGCGCTTAGGTCGTCTCATAGACAACATGCTCATCGAAGCAGAGTGGTGTTCATCGGATCCACTGTGTATTGACTCATACGGAGACAGAGCTCAAGGAACTGATTCACTAAACTACGCTGCTTGTTATGCTTGTGCTTTATTACCGGAGACATCATGCGAGTTTCGAAACGTTCTCTTGGATCGTGCAGCACTTATTGGTCGTCCCGAGTCGCCTGAACTAGGCCTCTTCCGAACGGTATTGGGCGAAGTATGACAAGAACGGATGGAGGTATTCAGCATGAAGCTGTCCAGCACACTTCACGGAAAAGTTAGCGCAAAATGTCAGTGTTTCAACGCGGTTTGACCCCCCATTTTGGGAGAATATCTGCTTAGTGTTTCAACTATCACATGGTTGCCCTTTATTTAGGCCACCATCATTGCTGGTTTGACATCTTGGCCAACATTACTGCGGTAGAACGCCATGGGTGCTTTATTCTTCAGACTGCCATGACGTCGCCGGTGATTGTAGTAATCCATGAACTCACTGACACGTTTATAGGCTTCAGCATAGGTTTGAAACTCATGGCGAGATAGGCAGTCGCTTTCCAAAATCGAGTGAAATGATTCAATATGAGCATTCATGTTCGGTGTGTTGTTCGGTATAC
>JGI24502J29692_10020008_pt1 | contig 14050 bp, 14 predicted proteins | sample BioPla3RNA1_FD_29692 | JGI IMG/M metagenome (IMG submission 29692)
TATTGATGGAGATTATTATGATGAAGATACAATTTAAGACTGGTAGTACTACTGTATGCACTATTCACGATCCAGCCAGATCATTGGATGAAGCATTCAAGCACCTCCTCCCACTAGATCTAGTAACTTATGAATCAGATCACTATATTTATAATATCTGCATCCACTATACTATCACTCATGATATATTAGATATATCCAGGATTGACTACGATGACAGTGAGATATTAGCAGTATATCCGATAGATAATAAATTACTTGACTACTCATCCAGTAAATTCCTTAGAGAAGATCAGTATGAGATTTTATCTAACCATGTACTCCCATTCTATCATGGTACAGTTAATCTAGATACTGGATTTGGTAAGACTACTATGATCGTATATATAGCTCAATCGTATGTAGGATCAGGTAATATACTCATCTTATGTGGTAACTACAATGTAGTAGATGAAATCAAAAGTAGACTAGATCGATATGATACTAACATGGATAATGTTAAAGTAATCAATCAAGTTGCATTCATGAGCAGTAATCGATCTAAAGATCCTGAATATGATGAATGGTTTAGTAAAGTTGAACTCATCATTATTGATGAATGTGATAATATGACTCCCTCCTTATATCAGATAATAAATAAATGTAATAATGCACGTATGACTTATGGACTATCTGCTAATGTGAATAAATATACAGGTGAGGCTACTGATTATAAATCTATATCGAAAATTAATTATGAAGTAGCTCGGATCGTTGATCGAGTAGGATTCTCATTATATAATCACTGTTCGTTCATGAGTCTATCCATGAATATCTACAAGACTAGTAGGATTAATCCAGAACCTGATTATCTTAAATATAGTAAGTCACCTTATTATAAGATTCAAAAATCATTAGACAGCCTATTCAATTCTAAAATCCTCTATCAATTTATTGAGGATAAAGTATTGAAGGAGAAGGATCATACTTTATTCATAGCTATTCGATTTAATCGTCATGGTAAGAAACTGTACGATTATTTCAAGAATAAGAATCTTAGTGTAGTACTATGGACTGGAACTTATGGAATTACTCATAATAAGTCGGATCACAAATTGAACATGACTGAATTAAAAGAATTAGTCCATGACGATAAAATAGATCTTATGATTGCATCATCAGTCGCTTATAAAGGAATAGATATGTCAAAACTATCTGACCTGCTATTCCTAGTAGGATCTCAGTTCGGTATAGTGAATCAGATAGCAGGTAGAATCATGAGATATATCTCACCTACTATATGGATGTTACAATCTACTCACAATAAGTGTCCTATCTATAATATATCTCATTACTCTAGGATTAAAAGATTGAAATCCAATCATGATTGTACAGTCAATACTTATGATCTTGATGCAGAACTGAGTGGATTAAGGATTGACGATCAATTTGTTATTTAGGAGTTACCATGACTAGTGAATATGTATATTCATATGACGTAGAAGCATTGATAGGTGATACTCAACCTAATCATAGAGGGCAGTATAAGATCGTATGTCCTGAATGCAAGAAAGAGAAAGAATTAGAAGGTAATTATAATTATTCTAAACGTAAATTGTACTCCAGTGATCCTAAACTGGTAGCTCATTGCATGAGATGCAATAGAACTTATATTACTTCTAATGAAATTTCATCCACTATCAATAATAAGATTAATATGAGGATCAATCTAAGTCCTGAATTCAGTATTACTCCAATCTCTTATGATCGAGTAGCTAAATTAAATGAGGACTCAATCAATTATCTATTAGGCAGGTCCAAATACTATGAATTAGATAAGATGATTGATAGTGGATTCTTACCAGTAAAGAATAAAGTCATTATCAATTTTAAATTGAATGGATCCAGTTATTTTTATCAGATAAGGTATATGAACCCTTCTGAGGACTCATCTAAATACTATACACCTGAATGTGAGTGGAAACCATTGTATATAGCTGGAGGAGTATTTAATGGAGCTAATCCTACAGTAATTGTGGAGGGGGTCTTCAGTGCTCATGGACTCCATCTTGCATTAGGTTCTGACTTTAATGTGATAGCTACTTTAGGTTCATCAATCAGTTCTGAGCAGTTATCCATGCTAAATTATCTAGGTGTAGCTAATAAAATAGGTATCTTCATGGATACTTGTGATATATCTTCTTATATACATAGATCCATTAGGTCTAAGTATCCTTATTCATCCATCATCCCTAGCATTTCTGGTTATGATCCAGAAGAATGCCTAGAGTATTTTGAATCCTTGGATGATTATAAGAGATATATAGTGAGATCTATGTACAATCCAGTCCTCACTGTTTAATTCAAAGTCCTAACGGTGAATGAATGTTTAAGGTAAATTATATGAAAAGAGGGAAATAGATGAATCATTACTCAACGATAAGTCCTACTGAACTGGTAGTATCAATGTTCCACCCTAAGATGAATGAACTCTATCATAAGTTTAAGAATCTCATGGACTTAACACTGAAGAAGAGGATGGATGCTAATGCATTAAAATTGTACGAATATTTATCCGAAGTATCTAAAGGTGTTAGTAAAGATGGATTCGTACTCGTATGTGAATCAGCAGGATTATCAGAGGGATTAATAGATACACTCACTACTATGTATGATAAGTACATTAATCTTGATGGTGATGACCTAGCTGCAGCATTTAATCGATTTAAGAATTATGCACTGAGTGAAGGGATCAAATATAGTGTACAATCCTATAATGTACATGGTGACCCTGCTAGAATGATCGAGGAATTGGATAAGCTAAAAGTAAATGGCATTAATAATAAATTCAATGAACCAGAGATGTACAGTCGTAAGAGATTAAGTGAAATTGATGTTAATAAAGTATTAGATGAAGTTACTGGTAGAGTTATCCACTCATCATTCGATGTAATAAATAACTCCACTCCACTGAAAGGGTATGTACGAGGTCAGGCATTTGTAATATCTGCACCTACTGGTGGAGGTAAGAGTCTTGCAGCTATGCAGGAGTCAATTCATTTTGCTAAACAAGGATTGCATGTAAATTATTCAGCATTTGGTGATCTTAAAGATTATCACTTCATAGTCCGACTCACGAGTATGATCACAGGTTATCCATTTGCATTTGTAGAGATGAACCTTAGTACTTCAGTAGAGAAAGCCAAACAATTAGCACCTGAAGTATTTGAGAATCTATGTATTGAATTATTAGCACCTGCTCAGTTCTCAGCTGATACCTACGTACGTCACCTAAAAGATTCTGAACAACCTGGTACTGGTCAGTCCATGTATGAGTGGGCTGATGTCATCATCGTAGACTACGACTCTAATATTGATTCTGAGCATACTATGTACCTAAAAGGAGAAGATATTTACCAGTCACTTTATCAACTTACTTACCCTGATAAACTACTCCTTATTCTATCTCAACCTGTAAAATCAGCATGGTTTAAAGAGATCATTCCACTATCAGATCTTGGTGAATCATCGAGAAAGCAACAGATTCTTGATGGAGTACTCACCATCTCTCATCCACCAGCATATAATTCTAAGAATCATGTAGGATGGATAAACTTATGTAAAGGTCGTGGAGTAGAATTACTTAAGAGTCCTTACTTCAGAGATCAGAACGGTCGATTCTTTACAATCGATGAAGGCACTTATGCACTGATTAAAGCTTCATCAGATGCTAAAACTTTCATAGAGGATAATAGATTATTCGAATACAGTGCTGATCAGTACGATCTATTAGGTAAACCTAGTGCATCTACTGTAGTATCCAGTACTCAGGATAATCTCATCACTGAAGATATAATTAAAGATATAACTGATGGAGTAATCGATGAGTAGTATCAGTTTCACCATAGAGGTAGCATATATTCAATCAGTGAATAAACTACATACTCCAGTAATAAGGTGGATAATTAATCGTAAGAATACATTTCATAAGATGATGAAGTGTATACCTAAGAAATTACCTAAACCTGATATAATACTGAGTACTGAAGCAAGAGTTGCTAGATTGAATTATTTTAGGGCATTGAATAAATTAGGACCTCTACCTAAAGATCATGGATTTAAATTTAAGAATATAGATATCACTATTGGAGCTTATTTTAAAACTCTATATTCTAAGAGGGATATTGACAATGCACTCAAGATATTCATTGATGTATTAGCAGCTCATTTTAAGTTCAACGACTCAAATATTGTAAATATACATACATATAAGAGGGAGTTGACAGGTAATTCACCTAAAGAGTACATCCATGTTAAGATGGTATCTATGGTTAAAACTGATGAAGAATTAAAAGTTAGTGCAGAAGATATGAAATCAATTTCAGGAGTCCTAACCGTGAATGGTTAGGCAGGGAGGATATATTGCAAGTAGATACTAGTATAATGCTGAATATCATAAAGAATAAATATACTATCGAAATAGGTTCTAATCATTTCAATATTAGTATAGGGAAGAATAATCGAGTTACTCTTCACTGTAATATTTTTACCATAGAAGGTACAATTAATACAGGACTATTCAAAAGAGTAAAATGGAATAAGTACGTTATTAAGAAGCATTTCACTGACTTCGACAATGAATACATGTTGAAGAGTGATATAGATTATAAGATTCTCAGCTCAATAAAGTTTAGGTGGGAATACAAATGTATGCTATATTCATTAGTTAAGATGAGTCGATCACTAATGAATTCTGAGTTAGCTGAAATAAAATCAAAGGAGGTAGAAATCTATGAGAAGTTAAAAGAACTGATCGCACTGTACAGTAATAGCAGTATTAACTCAGAACGCATACAATCTTAAGGAGATGTAATATGGAACAAGTAGTTCAATCAGGTGATTTCGAAGATTTAGATTTTAACGAATTTTACAAAGGAGATACCACTAATCGTAACTCAGGTAGTGCATCAAATGCAAAGAGTAAGGATAGTAGTGGATTTACTCGTAATGGACAGGTCCTGGATGTAATGAATTCACATAACTTAGGTACACTTATGTTTGCACTCATCCCTGATAAAGTTATCACAATCGTAGACGGTAAGAGTCTCCCTCGACTTTATCGTAAAGTGAATCATGCTTATTTAGGTAGGACTGTTGATCCTACTAATCCTAAGTACTACATGAATATCCAGATTCCCAGTTATGGTGATTTTGCTGATGCAGGAGTTAAATTAGACTCCGCCCAGTACGATCAGTTGAATCGTCTTAGGGAACAGGCTAAGAACTTTACGAATTTTACCTCGTACCAGAATGCTCCTAAATTCCCATCAATAGCAAAACTCGCTCCTAAATTAAGTTATGTTAAGCAGCCAGTTTTCACTTATGGAAAAATCGTTAAGTTCATTTCTAGTACTCGAGGTGAAGTAAAGGATGATGCGGGACTCGTAAGACTCCTGAGATTCACTAAAGGTGACATAGGTAAGACTGACTTCGTAACTAGTATCCTCGCTGCTATTAGTAATAAGAGTGCAGCACTTAACAGTAATGCATGGATGAAAGAATGGTTCAACAGGACTCCTGGTACTCGTAATAAAGTAGTATCAGTCAACATCAGTCGTGCTAATACTGGATTCAAACCTTATTCACTCACTACATCGCTCGAGACTGTAGCTGATTTTGAAGTCACTACTGAAGATCTTGAAATTGCATCGAACATGAATGAAAGAGTATTCACAATTAGTCGTTTTGATCAGGCTTACTACGATAAAGTAGAAGAATCCTTCAAGATGATTCAGTTCACCATTGATAAATTGACTCAATAATTCAATTGCTGAGTAGGTACAATGCTGAAGTTGTACCTACTCTTCTTCAGGAGTTTTAATGTATAAATACATGATCATAGATAGTAACTTTATCCTCAGGAGAAATTACTCCTGTATAGTTAGAGGTACATTTAATAATTATGAACAATTAGTAGAATCATTCCTATTGTCCATCCATAAATTAGTAGATAAAGTCCCTACTGAGAATGTAGTGCTCGTATGGGATAAATCACCATATCTCAAAGTAGAAGCTATTAAGCAGTATAAGAAAGATCGTAAATATAGTAATGAAGGTGATATAATAGAGATAGATAAGAAAATCAGTGAAGCTAAAACTGATGAGGAGAAGAAGAAGTTAGAGCATGACAAACTTGTAATTGAGCGTAATATCATTCATGAAGGTTACTACATGCATGCTAAGAACTCCATTGCATCAAAATTAAAAGATACTAATTATCACTCTACTATCCTACGTGGTTATGAAGCTGATGACCTAGCCTACCTTATGGCACAACGTATTCATAATGATAAATTAGGTAATGCAGTACTAGTATCAATCGATAATGACTGGTGTAATTTTGTTAATCCATCAGTTGATTATTATAAATTAGGTAGAGGTAAGAATCCACCTAAATGGGTAAAGTATGATTCATCTAATCCATTATATAATAGAGCAGTAGAACTGGATGTTAGTATGTATGAATCTGGATGTTGTAGAGAATTGTACTTAGGTGGTCATAATAACGTACCTGCATACCCTCATCGTGAAGAAGTATCATTCCAGGATTTCTGTAATGCACTAGTAAAGAATATAGGTACTATTCCTGACCAAGATGAGTATGCTGAGTATTATCGAGTCCTAAATACTCATACTTACGATAATTCTGAAGTGCATGCACTGATTGATCGGACTTTATCCTTATACACTACTGAGGATCATGCCACTAGAGTGAAAGATTATTTCAATCGTATGAAATTAAATTATCTTTTTATGAAATATAATAGATTATCTCTCGATCTATCATCGTTCCCATTCACTATGTAGGAGTTATTATGTATCATTTAATCACCGAGAATCCTAAATATCTGAATTGGTTCAGTTCAGTATTTTTATCAGATATCATTAAGGTTGATACATTAGTAATCAATCAAATCGATAGAGTTATGCAGGATGATATAATAGTGGATCCAATCCTACTAGATACTTTCAGTGATAAGAATTTAATACTGAATAAATTAGATTTATCCACTGTATTAGATCCTATCATCGACAAGTACTCCACTATTGCATGCTCGTTAGTTATCCTCCCCATTTTCAGCATCCCTACTCATAATGATATTGATGCTAGGAATATACTCACTGAGTATGTGAAATACCATAAAGTATATAGTAAAGGATTTAAAAGGATTGATCATAATCGTACTGATGGTAGTACTTTTATAGTTCGAGGTACTACTTTTACTATAACTACTTTAGGTGATAAAATTAGAAATGAGATCGAACTTAGTTAGATCTTATTAATACATTCCATAAGGAGATTAAAATGGAAAAGAAAATCGAATCGGCAGTACCTAAAAAAAGTACGAGTAAGGCTAGAGCATCTAAGCCTGTAGACACTAGCTTCAAGTGCGTACGAGTTGAAGTTGAGGAAGGTAAGAGTAATGCTTATCGTGCATCATTCATCAGTCCTCAGAATTGTTTTGCAGAAATTATTGTACCTAATAAGTACGATGGAAAGTATGTAATAGGTGAGAAGTACACAATCACATTCGTACCTGTGAAGTAGGTAGTAATTTTTAACTTAATTCAGTACTCGTAATAGTCAGTTATGAGTGCTGGATTATACTCACCAAGATTTAAGGAGCATTATTTTGCAGAAAGTAGTATGTATTACTGGACATATGAGTGGAATAGGAAAAGCTCTATGTGAATATTATAATCAATTGGAATATACAGTCATCACTAGGTACTCTACTGGTGAAGTACTTCCAGTTATATTTAAAGATGGAGTAGTTGATACTGATGTAAGAGTGCAGGATTATCCTTATATTAAGACTGATAAGTATGATATATCTAATATATTTTTAGTAATTGACTGTGGTGCTAATAATGTACAATGTTGGGGTGAAGATGATCCTGAAGGCAATATCTTTAGGGATATAATGTTGAATAATGATCAGAAAGTGTATAGCTTATACAATACATTTATAAAATACCTAAGATTGAATAAAGGATTATTCATAGGTATATCCTCGACAACTAGTAGTAAGCCACTTAGTGCAAGTAGTGCCTACTGTGCATCAAAAGCAGCTTATGATATGATATTCAGATGCTTAGCAAGAGAAGAGAGTAGAAAGATCACCACTGATGAATACTGCTCCATCTTCACTATTAATCCCATCAGTATTCCTGAGACTGGAATGGTCCAGAATTTATACCTTGAGGCTATGAATTCTCGTGGATGGAGTTATGAAGAAGCTGTGTATCATTTCACTGATAATCTTCATAATCGTCAATCATTGAATCTGAATGATGTAGTGAAGTTCATTATTCATCTTACTGTACATAATACTTCATTAGCTCGTTGTATGATGGGAACTAATATACCACTAGGGATTGAATTATGAATATGATTACTGATCGAATTGATAAAACTATTCATACTATATGGGTAGGTCCTAATAATCTTAAGTCGTGTCATCGTAGGTGGATGAAGACTTGGAAAAAGGTTAATCCTGATTTCAACTTTATCATCTGGACTGATAATCCTAATTTAGTTGTACCAGAGTGGATGGAAGTAAAGTGTATTCCTTGTTATATATTCATCTCAGAATGGTATAGGGACTCTATTAAGGCTAAGAAGTATGCTTATGCAGCTGATATAGTCCGATCATTCGTTATATACGCTTATGGAGGAATCTATTTAGATACTGACGTACGTTGTATTAAACCATTCGACGAGGTCCTCCTTAATAATCGGTATATGTTCGGTTATGAAGGGACTACTCATATTCAAGGTGGAATATTCGGAGCATCAGCTTACAATGACTATGTAAAGAGGATGTTGGATTATTATTTATATAATAAATTTGATATTCATCAGTTGAAGACTATACCTATTCTAATGACTGAGATATATAAGAAGTATAATTACGACTTCACTATTTATCCTCATGATTACTTTATCTGTATGAATCAGTATACTCGTAAGATTACTCTTACTGATAATTCTTATACTGTACATATGTATGATTTTTCATGGGGAAGTACTCGTGATAAGATTATTGTATTTATTAGGATGATCTTAAATAGGTTATTCGGATATAATAAATATGTTAAGAGTGTACTTATCAGTATTGATAAGTTCTTAAGACTATTCATGAAGTAAGGAAGTCCTAACGGTGAATAATTGAGGTGAAGTAATGGATAAATATTATATAGGTGATTGTGCACAAGCTGCAGCTGATGGATATACTAGATTAGCATTAGATGAACTTATTGATCTTGAGAATAGTGTAGTATTCATAATTGAGATTGCAGATGGATCAATATTCAAGAGATTGAAGTCATGGGATAATCAAGGAATTATCCATCTCGGTCTTAGGAATTTTAATTCATCTGCATTATCAACATTACCATTTGCTAGAATAGGTTCTAACTTTATTATCTATTCTAAATCATTTAATGAGATCAGATATGATCGATTCAAGAACTTTACTATTCCTCCAAAAATAGTACTACCTAAACATACCTATGTAAATATTGAAGATATTAGTGAGGATGAAGCATGCTCATATATCGATAAACTCTATGAATTAGATACTTCTAGTTTAGGCATTGACTTTGAATCTAATGGATTCCCTGAGTACGCATCATTCTTTCCATTAGGAGTAGGTATTACTGATAAGGATAATGGTATCTATTTTGATTTTGATGATTATAACTCCAATAGAACTACTAAGACTCGATTCTATTCTAAACTACGTGAGTTTATCGTCAGCAATGCTAGTACTCTATGGGCATTCAACTGTTCATTCGAAATACGTGCATTGTATTATATGTACAAGGAGTTCATTGAGGTACAAGATACTCGAGCATGGTGTATTGTAGATGGTAAGACTAATAACCTTAAGTACTGTGCTCAATACTATCTAGGTGCTGAATCATGGGATGATGATGTAGCTATTGAGCAAGAAGGGTTATCAGTACTATTCAAATACTATGATAAGGATTCTGCAACAGCACTATTTGAAGAGTATTTGAATACTGGCAATATTACTATGACTCCTGAGATAGCTCATGAGATTAAAATCAATCCAGCTAATAAAGGTAAAGTGGATGCTGATATCATCTCTATTGATAAGATCCTAAGATTATTCAATAATAATAAGGATAACCCTAAATTCAAATCTAGATTAGTGAAGTTCTGGGGATCTACTTGGGCATGTTGTAATCAAGTTAAAATGGGTGAGTACTGTGTTTATGATGCAGTAATGGACCTACATATCAAAGATAAGATCATGACTATTGAAAGTGATCCATCAGTACCTGGATCAAGATATACTGAGAAAGCTTATAGAGTTTACCTGTATAATCAATATTTAGAAGCTCAGATTCGATTATCAGGGATCGTCATCGATCCTGTTAGAAGAGCTGAGATACTCGATTTCTACGAGAGATGCTATTTCAATAGTGGGATTTATTTATCCCAGGAGTTCCTCCATATTAAGAGGGAATCAATTGACGTTAAGATTCAAGTACCTATAAATGATAAGATTGAATATTCAGTTAAGGAATTGAACTCCTACTTCTTTGTAGCATCTAATAATATAGGACTAGGTAAGAACTTCTTACTACTCCTACGTAAGCATCCTGATTGCTTCGATAAACTCATAACCAAGTACGACGATGAACTATACTATCTCAGAGATATTGCAGCTGATTTAGCTAAATTCAAAGCATTCAACAGGAAGAGGACTGTATTTGAAACTATAGGTAAGATGATATTTGAGGAGATGGAATTAGCTGATTATTATGAGAGATTCAATGCTGAGTATAATCGAGTATTCAAGATTAATGAGAAGGCACTGAAGTACTGGAGTAAATCGGAAGATGAACTCATTGAATCTATTAAGAAGGGTACGTTGAAGAATGAAGTACCTGCAGCATTCTACCCTGACGTATCTAAATATATAGTTAATCCACGAGTATTGCAGAGTGCTGCTGAAGTCAAGAATTCATTGGAAGTTATGAGGATTGATGCACTACTTGAGAAGTATAAATCATTGGCTGATCGTGATATTGCATCACCAGTTGATCCTGATCTAAGATCGTTCATAGCATTCGATTTCAATTCTCCTAAGGTCAGATCCTCATTAAATAATATGTTCCAGTCATACTTTGAATTGGACTGTAATCTAATGATGATATTCTTCACTACTCTTAAGAGGATAGGTAAACGAGAAACTCATTTTACATTTAGTAATTATCTCAAGTTTAAAGAGATGACTTTATCTAAGTACCCTAATATTGAGGATTACCCTGATTATTATGATGCTACTCATGTCACTATTAATATCCCTGATCCCAAGAATAGATGGAAGTCGATAGGTACTAAAGTAGAGAGACGTAAGTGGAATATTAATGCAATGGGAGCACCTTATTCTAATGGAGCTAAGTTTGCTGATCGATTTATTGACGATTCTAGGTACTTAGGTAGTCGTGACCTTAGTCACCTCGATCATAAAGTTTATCAGTTCTGTAAATTAGCAGGATTCTATAGGATCAATCGTGCTGCATCAAAAGTGCTGAGTACTTACATATCTGCTGCATTTAATGATACTTACAATTATATTAAGATGGATGAATCACATGTTCAGTACTTACCTACTTCTGATATTGATAAACCATTGATGCAGAAGATCAATGTAATGGCTAATTTTGCACTTACTAAGAGGTGGACTTCAGGATTTCATACATTACCTGCAGGTAATGATGTTCGTAAATGTATGATCTATAAGAAAGGTACTGAATTTACGATAAAGAAGGATAAGTATCAGATAGGGTACAATACTGAAGATGATCCGTCCGTAGGAAAACCTATTACAGTAGTATCTCATGATGATACTGAATATTATCTCAGATGGGATGATAAAGTAAAACTTATCTGTGATGTAGATAAGTACGCTCATGAATTAGTGCCTGGTGATTCAGTAGATATTGAATGGTTAAAATCACTCATAGCTAATGAGGATAAAGAGGATAATTATAAAGAAGGAGATTTAGTAATAACATGTTAAACATCTGTATTGACAATCAAACTCGTAGTCGTCACTATCACCTGCTCATTCATGATGTGAATGAACAGTTAGAAGATGTACAGGATTTTGTATCTAGAAGTTGCTATTATTACAATTCTAAAGGTCGGCTAGTCATTCGTAATGAAGCAGGTAAAGAAGTAAAAGTCAATCCTGGAGATCATATCGTTCAATTAGGATTACATAAATATATCGTATGTAAACCTAAAGTATTCGAGGCTAATTATACGATAGAGGATGAAAGTCCTAACGGTGAGTAAGTAAGAAGGAGGTATTATGGAGTTAAGTAGTGTTAAACTCAAAGATGGCTACTTAGGTAGCTATTTCGACATCTCACAAGCTGAGCCTAAACTAAATCTGGGCTCGTAAAATCTATCGAACTGCTGGAACATCCTTAGAGCCTAAAGTACTAGTGAACTAGTCATTCACAGTGACAATCTTTAGGATTGGACAATCAGCAGCTAAGACTTTAAGAGGTAATGAATATGAAAGGAAGACCTAGAATGTTTAAATGTCCATGGTGCAATTTTTCATTTAGTAAATCTAAACTAATGATGCACGTAATAAGTAGTCATCAAAAATCAAAGATAGATTACTTATGTAGAGTGAATAATTTAGAATCAGTACCTAAATGTTTGAATTGTGATAAGGATGTAGAGATATCTAAACATGATGGATTTTCCTTTAATAAGTGGTGTAGTAGGTCATGTCAGTTCAGTTATATTAATAATGAAAGAATAAAGAATGGCACTCATCATCTTCAATCCCAGAATTTAAAAAGAGATAAAGAAGGCAGGAGCATTCTTCATACTAATCAACAATTGACTGCATCTAAGAATGGAACTCATCACTTCTTAAATAAGAACTTGAAAAGAGATCCTTATGGTCGTAGCGTAATTCATACACATGACAAAAATGATGAAACAGTGCTATACATAGGAGTATTCAAAAAAGAGTCCCTATTCAAAGTAGGAAAGAGTACTAATATAGAAGAGAGAATAAAATTATTTACTCGTAGTAATATAATTTTTGATGAACTGATCACTTTCAATGGATTATACTCTGAAATAAGTAGAATAGAATCTAATATTCATAAAAGATTTAAATGTTATAATATTCATCTTGATAAAGTTAAATACCCTAATGATGATTTCATGCGATTAGGTCATACTGAGTGGTATGATTTAAAATATTATGATGAAGTTCTTACTTATGTACGATCAATATTCAATTGACTGTTGAATATTACCTCTTAACGTAAAGTTCAACGACTATCCGTAAGGAGTACACTCAAGTGGGTGGAAGTGGTAGACACTATTTAATAGTGAAGATATAGTCTGATCTATATGGAAACATATAGCTGGATTAATTATCCGGGATGAAATTAACGACTTCATCTGAACATTATGAGATCTATTGCATATTTATCTAATGATCCAATATTCGTAGAATTATATGAATCAGGTAAAGATGCATATCGTGAATTAGCTAAAATGTCTTATCCCGAACATGCTGATGATAAATCATATATTGACGGTGCTCGAGTTAATTGTAAAGGTATCATCCTTTCTGGTATTTATGGTCAGAGTATTAGGACTCTATCAGAAAGAATTGGAGTACCTTATGAAGAGGGTAATCATATATGGCAATCCTTCATCGGTAAGATGTTAAAAGTAGAAGAATATCGTCAGGCTGCATTCGATTACGTAATGAAGTACGGTCAAATCCAAACTGTATTAGGTGATCGAATTATGGCTAATAAAGCTAGGGCTTATACTTCATGTATGAATCATAAGATACAGAATTTTACTGCAGTTATCCTCGCTTATGGATTCTATAATGCAATCCGTTATGCAATCCATTATGGGATTGATGCTACAGTAAAAGGAGTTATCCATGATGCATGTATCAATGAATTCCCTATCAATAAA
>JGI24502J29692_10035644_pt1 | contig 13952 bp, 10 predicted proteins | sample BioPla3RNA1_FD_29692 | JGI IMG/M metagenome (IMG submission 29692)
GGAAATTGTACGAGATGAGGTGTAGTTAAACTGAATACTGGAAGGCCAACTATAAGAGATGTAGCTAAACTAGCCGGTGTATCTACAGCTAGTGTTTCAAGGGTAATAAATAAGAAACCTGATGTCTCACCTGAGGTAAGGGAATCGGTTTTAAAGGCTATATCCTTACTAGGGTATAGGGTCAACGAGATTGGGAGAAGCCTCAGTACTCGTAGTACGAAGACTCTAGGGCTGATAATATCGGGCGTTACGTCATCTCTATACTCGCGGGTCATTAAAGGTGTAGAGGATAGGGCTAGTCGTAAGGGATACTCAGTACTTATATGTAATAGTGAGACTCGAATACCGAATAAAGAAGCTGAGCAGGTTGAACTTCTCCTGAGGAAGCAGATAGACGGTATTATCTTCATGTCATCATCTTCACAGAAGATGGAGCCGTATATTTGGGAGCTTAAGCAGTTAGGGATACCATTTGTTTTAATAAACCGTGATGTAACGGACTATAATGTAAGCCAAATAAGGATTAGGCACGATAAAGGTATGTATATGGCCGTGGAACACCTAGCAAGACTGGGTCATAGGCGAATCGGATACATTGCTAAGTTATCAGTGGGGAGAATAATTTCTGAACAGCTAAAAGGTTACGAGACTGCGATTAAGGAGTTGGGACTGGATTTTTCACCTGAACTTATGTGTATACATAATGGAGGTGATGTAGAGGTAGGAAGGGTTGGTATCGGTAGATTATTACAACTAAAAGCCCCTCCAACTAGTGTGGTTTGCATTAATGATTATATAGCACTCGGGGCTATACAAAAGGCCCTTGCGGAGGACATAAGCGTGCCGGAGGAGCTTTCTATAGTTGGGTATCATGACCTTGAGTGCGCCAAGCTTATGAGACCGCTTATTACTACTGTACATCATCCGTTAGAGGAAGGGGGTAAAAGGGCTGTAGATTTACTTATCGATCGTGAGGACCCTACGATTCCCGAGGTTGTGGAGCTTGAGTGTAGCCTCGTGGAAAGGGAATCTACCCAGGGAATTTAGTTAACAATCTCTAAGTGTAAATATGTTTGATACCTCTTCAGTTTACTACAGATATGTGAGATATTTGCAAAGAGTCCATGAACCCCTTTGACTTAATGACGGATCCGGAAAAATTGTTGAAATAAATGGATGTTACAAAATTCATAAACATGATTTAAAATGAATAATGTAATGGTTAAGAATTTATTTCTTTTAAATTGTAAACGGTTAATCTACATAACTGTAAGAAGGAGATATTAATGAAGAGGTACAGCATATTTTAATTGGTTTTATCTATACTGTTCGTAAATTTCATAGCTTCGGCTGAAGAGCAAGTTATATACTATGAAGGTTTTGAAGATGTCATAGAGGGAGAATGACCCGTCGGTTAGGACCGAGGGGTATAATGAACGTGGCATGTATCTTTTCTTCATGCCAAGCAGGACAGAAGAGAAGATATATAGAGGATATTAGTGAAGAGACATATGCAGCGGCTCAATTACCTTCCATATCAGTCTCTCCTAACACTGCATATATATTGGCCGTTTGGGCTATGAGTGATGATGAGGTAAGGGAGTAGCTTTATCTTCCTAATGATAAGCCCTTGGAGTCGACTTTTGGGACTCTAACCTTTACCACTTCGTCTACGACTGAAAGTATCAGGATTCGTTTATATCTAACTGCTACGGGAGGAATTAAAGCGAAGGGACGGGTTTGGTTCGATGAAATTTACTTAGTGAAGGTAAGGAGTTCGTGCCTCCTGAGCCTAAGTAGGATAAGATTTTCTCTTTCACTATTTAGGACAAAGAAAGATATGAGACGTTGACCTATCTCAACACCTTATAAAATGAGATAAGATTCTTTGTCTACTAGGAGACTGGGCTTTTAGGAATACCATGGGATATATAGGACCTGGTGGGATGGATAGCCCCTCCTAAGCCTCATAAGTATCTGGTAATTGTAAACTATGTAGATACTTTTCTGGATTTTCTTTTCTAGTTTCTTTACTTCAAGGCATAGTCATATGGAATAAAATAGTCCCATCCCCAATGCCAATGGGGAGTAGCTCATATATTAATTTAGTATATATGTTCAAAAATGATACAGAGATATACTCTACCTGAAATATAGATACTTCTATATATTCGATAAGGTAGGTTGAAGAGTAGAAGTGAGCATCTGATCCATCCTAATAAGGAAAGTTAGGTTCTGAGGATGTTGAGTCAGGATTCTTTAATTGGAATTAGCGTAGTGGAATTAATTTTAAGAATCTGAAAAACTCTTGAGCAATAAATAGTAAAATGTAATTCTTAAGAATACCAAATATCTGCAATATTAATAGAACGGAATATATATAGGGCTTCTTTAAAAATATCTTTTGGGAGGGACAGAATATGAATGAGAAAGATAATATAAAGCGTGAAGAGTTCGTTTTGGAGAGAGCTGCATTAGAGCGGGAAGAGTATGTTCCAGAGGAAGAACGATTAAAAGTGCCTCTATGGGTTATAGGTGTGGCGATACTCTTAACTTGGCCTGTGGCTTGGGTAGCCTTTAATGCCATTATGGCAATTACAATTCCAATGATCGATTGTGGTACTTATGCATATGCTTTTTATTCTATTATACCACCAGTTATACTTGCCCTTATAGTAAATCCGATACTACAGAAGGCAACTCAAAAGAAGATCCCCCATGCTTACTTAATGGCAATATATATCCTTGCTGCCATAGGAGGAAGCGCTGCAGGGGCTCATCATCTAAATCCTTTCATACTAACTGGTATAGGTAATGCGTTACATCTTAAGGGTGAGATGCGCTATGAACCCTTTTTAAACTATTTTCCTTCCAGCATCATGATAAAAGACATAGAGGCAATAGAAGCTGCTGCTTTTGGAGGACCTGTTAAGTGGAGCGTTTGGCTCACTCCAACAGTTCTTTGGTCTTTGGTGACTGTGGCGGTGATGTTAGCTCTAATGTGCATGGGTGTTCTTTTACGCAAGCGATGGTCTGAGGTTGACCGTCTCACTTATCCTATAATTACCCCTATAATTGAGCTCACTAGGGCACCTGAGGATGACCACTTTATAAACCCCCTCTACCGGAATAAGTTAGCCTGGCTGGGTTTTTTAATAGGGTTCTTCATTGTGGGTGTAAGAATGTTCGATTTTAAAGTCCTCAGTACTAGCGTAGCTAAGAGTGCTGGTAGCCAGTTGCCCTTAACCTATCTTGGTCAGACGGTTCTCCCTTCCCTCTCTCCTACTATGGCAGCAGTTAGTAAAGTCAGAAACTTTTATTTCTTCTGGTTTTGGCCTTGGATAGTTTCATTAGGATATATAACCGCTACCCCTATTTTAGCCTCTGGTGTGTTTTGGCTCATCATAATGTGGGCTGTTCTCTATGTTCTTTGCAGCTTTGGTGTTAACACTAATTACGGCTTTGATCTAAATGCTACCTTTCAATTCTCCATCGGCGCTAGCATCACCTTCGCCATAGTTCTTATATACTTAGCGCGGAAGGATATAGTCCAGGCGTGGAAAGTAGCATTCTCTAAGAGAAAGAGCCAGGATATTGATAAAAATGAAGGGATGTCCTATAAGGCGGCTTTTTTGGGGCTCATCTGCTCTATCCTCTTCCTAATTCTCTTCATGACTATACTACTTAAGATGACCTTTTGGGTATGTATTCTATGGCTAGCGGGTGTACTACTTCCTGCTATAACCTTGGCCCGGGTTAGAGCCTCATCAGGTGTGCCTATAGGTAGAGGCACTGACTGGCGCTTTGAACAATGGTTCGTCTCAGGTTTAGTAGGTCATCAGAGGACCGGTCCATTTAACCATGCTGCCATGGGACTTATGAGCATGGTAACTCCCCTTTATAATGGGGTGGCAGATACTATGGTGGCAACTCAAGAGGCCCATAAGGCCAGTGATAATCTGGGTATAGATAAAAAAAGTTTAACCCGTGCTATGATAATCGTTATGGTAGTCATGGCGCTAGTCTCTAATCTGCAAACAGTAAAGTATACCCACCTACTCCCTGGAGGACTTGCACCTAGAGGTTTTGGATATTATGATGAACGTCATCTTTTATCATCAATCAAAGTAGCTCTATCGGGAGCGAGGGGAGGTCTTCTCTATGAGCCTCTTGGCACTCCTGTTCATAGAGTAGCTTTTTTAATTGGTGTAGTGGCAATTAGCCTAATGATGTATTTGCACTTAAACTTTAATTGGTGGCCATTGCATCCAATTGGGGTTTTAGTTGCTTCTAACTATTATATGTCTGGGTGGGTGTGGCTGAACTGGGTCATAGCTTTTGTGATTAAGTGGCCTATCATGAGGTATGGAGGAGTCACTACCTATAGAAAGCTCGTGCCTTTCTTCTTCGGTATGCTAGTAGGAGATCAGATAGCCCAGTTCCTCATCGGTTTCTTAGGTCCTATATTCTTTAGCTAAGAGTATCTTTGCGAACTAACCTGACGTTGAGGATAGCGGGAGGTATAATAAAAATGTATAAGGTTATAGACTTAGCAAGAACGCAGGGTAGAGTCCTCTTTTTCCTTATAATAATTTTCTTAGGGGCTCTTGTAACGGATATGTACAACTGTAGGACCATTGCTACTGCAGCAGAAGATGGGCTAGTAGGTTATTGGAACTTTGATAAAATAGAGGATGGAATGGTTGAGGATAGTTCGGGAAATGGAAACCACGGGTTAGTGATGGGCGAAGTTGAATTAGTTGATGGAATATGTGGTAATGGTTTGAAGTTCGATGGAAGTACGACTTATGTAAGAATACCTATGAATAGTAGCTTACAATCTCGTGATGCTATTACTATAGAGGTATGCATTTATCCAACTCCGCCACATCAAGAGGAATACGGTGGGATTATAAACAATATAAATGGATATGGAGCTGATGCAAAGAGCAGGCTATTGGTAAGGGATAGTGGTACATTATGGGTACAGTACTACGGGTGCTACGGATCAAAAGGCACATTCATAGGTCCTAATGTCATAAATGGAGCTTGGAACCATGTGGTTTATGTCTATGATGGTACAGAAGAAGTCTTCTATTTAAATGGACAGAAACGTACATCTTCACCATATTCAGAATTATTGCCAATTGGAGATAGCCCCCTTATAATAGGGTGGGGCCATGGGAGAACTTATCACTTTAATGGGATTATCGATGAAGTTAAGATATATAATAGGGCACTTTCACAAGATGAAATAGAAGATATTTTTAAAGGAGATATTGTTATACAAGTACCTACGTATGATGAGAAACTAAAGCGCCTTTATGAGACATATGATCTTACTTTAGAGCATCCGCGCCTTAGGTATACCCCTGAAGATATAGAGAGGGCTAGGACCTTAGTAAAGTCAGGACCTAGTTGGGCAAAGCAAGTCTATAATGATTTTAAGAATAAAGCGGATGCATGGCTTCGTAGGAGTGATGACTTCATACGCTTTTATGCTCCAAAGCCTTATTCCTATTATCTCTCGGGAAGTTATGGTGGTGTCTGTCCTAAATGCGGTCAGACGCTAGATCCCATTGGGTGGTCTCAACCAGGTAAACTCCGCTGTAGTAATGGGCACGTATATCCCAATGGGCAGGCTCCAGATGATGGAAAGGGCTGGAGAGCTCCTGATGGTACGGTCTATTATATGGTTGCTCGATGGAACGCATTTGTGACCACAGAGTACACAGAGGCAATAGAGAACCTAGCCTATGCCTATGCCCTTAGCGGAGACAATAGGTATGCTCAGAAGGCTGCAGTTATATTAGATGCATTGGCAACCATTTATCCAACTGCCGTTGAAGGCCCTCTGGATTATCCTGGCCTTCGTCCTGGGAAGGAAGGGGGTAGGCTGGATCGTCCCTACTCCCAGGTGGCGCGTCACTTGATAAGGTATGCAAATGCTTTTGATCTTATATTGTCAAGCAGTGTTATGGATGGGGAATCCCTAACCAATCCTGGACTTACCATGAAGGATAACATAGCTAGGAACCTCCTTATAAATGGTGCAGATTACTGCTTTAGAGAAGCGAGCGGCCCAGTCTATGGCTCTACACTTGGCAATGGTACAGCTGACTATAATACTGGGATTTTAAGTGTAGGCTCCGTCTTAGGTATTCCTGAGTATGTAGATTGGGTTTTAGATAGTCCAGTCTCCATATATAATATGCTCTATAATAACATAGATAGGGATGGTAACTACTACGAGACCTCAGCTATGTATGGTGAGCATACCCGTGGCCTTTATATCACTACTGCTGAGTTTCTATATAATCTTAGAAACAGTAAATATCCTAAAGGAATAAACCTCTACGATGATCCGCAGTTCCGAAGGCTTTGTATAGATCCTATATTTAAGAATTCCATAGCTGGCCACTTGCCTTTGAATGGGGATGCAGGCCCTGATACTTCGGTCGATAGAGTAGGTAGCCTAAAAATGAATGAAACAGAGTTTGAGCGGACTTTAATGTTCTATACCAGATGTAGTGATGAGGAGAAAAAGCGGGAGTATGCTCAGGCTCTCTTCAATATGGCTGGAGGGGATCCAAATAAGAAGATAAGTGGTTTATGGTCTGTCTTCGCTATTAATAAGATCGAAGGATATGACTCCTCTAAAGCCTCTTCTATGTATCGGGAATCGGAGGTCTTAGGTGGAAAGGGCATAGCCCTTCTACGTTCAGGAAAGTCGCCCCATGAGAGAGGAATTTTCTTGCGGTATGGTGCCACACTAAGCCATGGACATAAGGATGAGATGGCCATTATGATATTCGCCAAAGGCAGGGAGTTTTCCTTTGATCCAGGCTACTATAATACTCATTACCGTTTTGGCTGGACGAATCAGACTGTATCCCATTTGACTGTAGCAGTCAACCAACGCTCTCAGTTGGCTCTAGAGTCCCCTGGTGGGAGTCTGAACCTTTTTACGGCAAGGAATGGCTTCAGCCTAGTAGATGTTTCGGATGAAAGTGCATACCGTTCTGAGGGATTAGATATGTATAGGAGAGCCCTAGCCCTAGTGGATGTATCTAATCAAGACTCATATATAATAGATATCTTTAGGGTAGCTGGAGGCCAGACGCGAGATTACTCATTCCACGCTCAAGGCGCAAGCTTTAAGGTAGAAGGATTGAACCTCTCTGAGCCCCAAAAGACTGGTTCCCTAGCAAGCCCAGATTATGAATGGGGTACCAAGCTACGAGGAGATTACCGAATAATAGGTCAGGAGCACAGGGATTTTTACTGGACCCCTCCAGGAGAAGGCTATGGTTTCTTAAGTGGCGTACAAAGAGGATCAGGTGAGGATACTTGGAGCGCCACCTGGTCTACATTTGATGGCGCCCGCTTGCGCATGACTATGCTGGGAGCTTCTAACAGAGAGGTAATTGTGGCAGATGGTCCTAAACCCATGGGAGTAAAGTATACCTTAGCTAGGGATAAGAGAGAGGGATCAAGTCAGTATGTGGCTCTCATAGAACCAGTGGAAGGGGCAAAGTTTCTTGTGGATTCGTTTGAAGGTTTGACTATAGAAAGAACAGACGAAGGGAAATTATCCCCTGTTGCAGTAAAGGTAGTCTTAAATCCTGAAGCTATATCACCTAAGTCTGGTACTTGGGATATAAAGGCCCTCTTAGGACTGGGTTCTAAATCAGGAGGTTCTGGCAAGACGGATTATATCTTTAGTACTCTAGGAGGGAAGGCGTTTACAGCCAAATCTGGTGATGAGAGCTTTACCACAGATGGAGAATACGCGTTTTTAAGGCAAGATGATAAAGGTATAGAGCACCTCATCCTTATAAAAGGTCATATCTTCCAGAGCCCCGAGGTGAATCTTACCTCACAAGACAGGGAATTTACAGGTCAGATCCTATCGGTGGACTATGAGAACCAGTCCTTACTGGTAGATGGTTCTCTTCCCCTGGGAGAAGTCCTAAAAGGAGAATATATATTAATATCCAATCCCCTCTACTCCCATAATTCACCTTACAAGATCTTAAAGGTGGGGCAGGAGGGAAGTCACTATCGGATATATCTTGAGGATACATCCCTGCTCTTAGCTATAGGTTTGGTAGGCAGGAAGCCTTCAGGGGATGTGTTGCCGAATACTGTGGCTCTTCCGTATTCTAAAGGCTTGAGGGGCCCAGGTTCTAATGATTACTTCAAAGGTAAGCTTGTAACAAACGGAGTTACTTCTACTAGGATAAAGGCCGTAGGAGGTGATTTCGCAAGTCTAATAGTTGAAGAGAACCAGGGTTTTGCTTTAGGAGATACTCTGCTAATACATGATGTGCAGGAAGGGGATGAGTATACCATCTGCGTTAGTTTTACCATGGAACGTAGCCAGGATGATCCAAAGGAATATAAGGTGCAGTTAATGGCCCCGGTGACTTTGACGTTCCCAGAAGCATATATCACGGAGTTGACCCTAATAAGGGAGGATGGTTCATCGCTGAATCTGGAGGCAGAAAAGACAGGAGGGAACGTATCATTCTATCTAAACCCTCAGGATGTTTATGGGGGTAAAGGAACTCTTAAAGTAAAATGACTTTTCTTTTTCAACCACACCCCTTAAGAGGTGTGGTTGAAAAAAGATATTAATGAGTACGCCAAGCAAGATTGGCAGTTCTTCTCGGTCGAAGTCTGGGCTAAGCAGAGGCTATTCACCTGCCTAACACCTATACTATTTGTAGCAGGGGAAAGGTCAAAATATTTAGAGAGAAAGGGGGAATAAGAATATCCGCCGAAAGGAAAGAAGGTGTATTTATGGTAGGGTTCCCTAATGTGGTCTATATTAGAGCAAGTATTCTCCGTGTAATTGGTGAATAAGAGAGGAAGGTATATTGAGAGATGTATATGTAATACCTTTAGGATGAGTACTAGACCACAATTTATAAAGGCAAATCCAAGGGGGAACCGGTCTGGCAAAGACGGATTAGGGCCGAGGTTGTACTATAAAGGTATAAGGAACTATAATGCGCGAAAGAGAAAAGAAGTTGTAGGGATGAAGATACCGATACTTAGGAACGAAGACGCAAACTGCAGAATATAAGTGGTCATCCCTAGAAAGATGAGAGTTTTTTAAAGTAGTTATCTAATTTAAAGGAGGTATAATAAAAATGTATAAGGTTATAGATTTAAATAGAAGGCGGGGCAGAGTCCTCTTTTGTCTTATAGTAATTTGTTTAGGGGCTCTTGTAACGGATATGTACAGCTTTAGGACTGTTGCTACTGCAGCAGAAGATGGATTAGTAGGTTATTGGAGCTTTGATAAAATAGAGGACGAAATGGTTGAGGATAGTTCGGGGAATGGAAACCACGGAGTAATAGTAGGTTCGGTTGAATTGGTTACAGGAAGATGGGGCAATGCTTTGAAGTTCAATGGAGATGACACTCATGTAGAGATACCTATAAATAGTAGCTTGCAATCTCCCGATGCTATTACTATAGAGGCGTGGATCTATCCAACTCCGTCACATCAAGATGAATACGGTGGGATTATAAACAATATAAATGGAGATGGAAATAATGTAAGGAGCAGGCTACTCGTAAGGGATAATGGTGAGTTATGGTCACAGCACGATGGGTCGAAAGATACATTAGTAGGTCCAACTGTCCAAAATGGAGCATGGAACCATGTAGTTTACGTCTATGATGGTGAAGAGAGAATCTTTTATTTAAATGGACAGAAGAAAGCATCGGTTTCACGTACGGAACCATTAAAAATAGGAGATGCAAACATTAAAATAGGGTGGGGTCACTCTAGCACTTATCACTTTAATGGTATTATTGATGAAGTTAAGATATATAATAAGGCACTTTCACAAGAAGAAATAGAATATAGTTTTAACAATCCTCCTAACTGGCTCGCTATCGCTATGTGATCTTTTAAAATAGAGTCAAGTGGGGAGCGGATCTTATTGTTACTTAAGCAGATAAGTTCGGGAGAGCTTTAAGAGAAAGAGGTACCTGCCATAAGAATAGAAGATGTATTTATGGTAGGTCTCCCAAGCGAAGTATATACTCAAGTAGGTATTATGATATGTACAGCTTATCCACGCTGAAATATCTTTACCCTAGGAAATACAAATGGTTCTATAGGATATACATATACCTACAAGTGACGATATAGAACGCAAGGGATATAGAGGTTATTCCCCTTCGCGCGTCTATAATAGACAGCCCTTTCACTTAGGGTCGCGGAGAGATTAGTAGATGAGGCGGTCCAGCTCCTAACTCTATTAGGAGCTGGTTTATAGATAAATCTGTTATAAGGAGCAACTGATATTATCTCTATAATTTCTGAAGGAAATCTAGAACATAGTGCTAGTAACCCCGGGTTGGCTTATTAGAGATGTAAAAATCCAAAGGCTAGATAACCCAGTGAATCTATACGGATGGATTTAAGTTTAAGCAGGTAGACTTACTCGAAGATATAAACTATCCTTTTAAATTATCTTTAACTCAATCAGAGATGTGAGAAAAAACATGGTCAATTTGTATTAGACTGTGCCTGGTATGCAACGCAGAATATTAATGCTCGAAAATTTACAAAGGGGTAGGATGTACATAAAAGTTACTGTTTCAAGTATAGCTGAAAATGCATTTAACCATATTGGCTTTAATATTTGTAGTATTACTTGCCACTATACTGGTACAAGCTGAAGCAGCACCTACTTTCAGTGTAGGAAGAACAGCAGATATTCAATTAGACAGAGAGTGCATTATTGATATAACAATAGATGACATGGACATGCCCGAAGAAGGACTCAATACCTTCGGATGTACCGTTACTTTCACGCATAGTGAGGTAGAAGTAACAGGAGTCGCAGCTGGTGAGTGGCACGACCCAGAGGGTAATAATACGCTCTTTGCCTATAATATTGATAACGAGGGCGGTACGGTAACCTTTGGTGGTGGTATGGCCGAAGGTGGGTACGAATCCGGTATCCTAGCAACCCTGATCTTTAGAGGAATAGGCATCACCAAATCTTTCAACGTCAAATTAGAGGTATTCGGAGCAAAGGAATCAACGTGGACTGATATAGTACCCACAGTAAGCTCCGGTACCATTGAAGTTTACCAACAATATACATTAACAATTGGAGCCAGCGAAGGTGGAACCACTACTCCGGCAGTGGGCACACACCTGTATAAAGCTGGCAAAATGGTGTTTGTCACAGCCACGCCAAATACGGAATCGGGATACAGATTTCGGAAATGGACCATAGCCCCACTTGACGGAGGAGAAGGAATCAACGTATCTGATACAACTACCAATGTGGTTATGAATGCGAATAAAACGGCACAAGCTTACTTCTATCTACCAGAAGTTAAAACTATAAAAGTATCAGGTGATACTAGGCAGAGATGCAGTCGAAAAGACATATACCGCTACCTTGGAGGATCAGCACGATAAGATTATGGATGGAGCAGTAACCTGGAGCATTGAAGGTGCTACCCACTGGCGTTCAAATAGATGAGACGACGGGTGCCCTCACAGTAACAGATGGGGCTCAAGTTGGTACAGTCACGGTAAAAGCTACCTATGGTACAGGTTATGACGCAGTAACAGGTTCCCTAGGTATATCGCTTAAGCGTGCAACACCTGTCCTTACTACAATAGAGATAATAGGTGACTCCACGGTTATAATCCCAATAATCGGAGAGACCACCACAGCAGAGTATATAGCCACTGATAAGGACCAATACGGCGTAGATATGACAGTCGCCTTGGAATGGAGTCTTGCAGACGTAACTCCTGAGGGTGCAATCATAGTAGATACAACAGGCAAGGTAACCGTATATGATACAGCTCAACCTGGCTCTTTCACCATACAAGTAGCTAGTGGTGGGGTAACAGCTAGTAAGACAGTAACAGTCACCTTAGCCACATCCGTCCCATCATCTATAGATGTGAGTGGTACTGAAACCATAGTAATAACTGATAAGGCTCAGACCGTGTATACCCAATATAATGCTGAAGTCTTTAACCAGTATGGCGATAAGATGGTAGCAGAGGCAATGACATGGTCAGTCGGTGGTGATAACACAACAGGTATATCAATTGATGTTAATGGCCAGGTTACCATAGACGGTAGCAAAGTCGTAAAGGGTCAGACCTTTATAGTAACGGCTACTATTACATCGGTAGGGACTGTAATAGGGCAGCTCCCAGTCGCACTTCAAGTCCCAGAAGGTACCTCTACTACCGTTACACCAGGCCAGGGTTTGACAGAAGTAGCTGGCCCAGGAGGCAGCAGACTTAGTCATTCTCGCAGGGGCAGTGACAGGTGAGGATTCTGTTACTATCTTAATGACAGCTATACCTGAGGCCCAGAGACCTAAAAGACCTGCAGGATATGGATTTATTGGAGGTGCTGGTAGTCTCCTAAGGTTCGACCCAGAGGGTTACACCTTCGAACAACCATTAACCATCGTCTTATCATACGCAGATGTTGATCCACAGCCTGACCCAACGAAACTTGAAATTGTAAGATGGTCAGATGATGGAATTGGGACTATCATTACAGAGATCTTAGATGGCATAGTTGATGAAGTAGCTAAGACTATAAGTGTTACTGTAACCGGGTTCTCAGACTACGGGATCATGGAAAATGTAGGTGTAGGCTCCATGCAACAGTCGAAGACGTAAGCGGTAATACCTTGGAAGGATAAGAAGTAACATGGAGCCTCGCAGCTTCTGTAACTGGAGTATCCATAACCTCAGATACAGAACTCTTACAATTACATCTGCGGCAACGACAGGTAGTATCACGGTAGTCGCTACATCAGTTGCATTACCAGATGTAAAAGGAGAAAAAGTAGTTGAGATATACAACAAGTACATACTGACAATGGCAGTAGATGGTGCGGGTACTGTAACACCTTCTGAAGGCCAATATCGGTATAAAGATGGAGCTATCCAGTCACTTACAGCCACAGCATCATCAGGCTGGACCTTTGAAAAGTGGGTAGTAGGAGAAGCAGAATACTCTGCCTCATCTATAGATGTGGCTATAAATGCGGATAAGACAGCAACTGCATACTTCCTCCGCTCTGGGACCATTAAGATACTACAAGATATCCTAGGAAGCTCCCAGGATTCTGGAGAGAGAGGAATATCAGAAGGGTCTATCACGTTAGTCCCTGAGCAGGTTGGTAATCCTAGTTGGTCTAAGACGTTCCGTATCTCCGTAGCTGATAGTACAATTGATAAGATATCAGGAGAACTTACCTTTGATCCAGCTAAGGTGAGTATAGATGATGTTACTAGCGGATATGGAACAGTAATTTAGAATGTGGTATCTGGAACCATGATCTTCTCACTAAATGTGAGTGGTGAGTTTGGAGGAGGAGATCTTATCACAATCCGTGCTACAGCCTTGCAAACAAATACTGAATCTCAGTTCGCACTCGCCATTGATAAATGGGCGTCAGGATCTGTTTTTGGCGCAACAGTGAAGAACTATCTACTAGGTGATGTAGATAAAGGTTTCGGTGTGAAACCTTCAGATGCTATGGAAACACTTCGTTTCGCATTAGGACTTACTATGTTCGGTGCGGTGGATACAGTAATAGCTGATGTTAATAACGCTCTAGATGTAACAACAGCGGATGCTTTGAACATTTCATATATATTTATTGGGATAGCTCCACAATCAAAATAAGGTACTGAGTGTAGTTGATAATGTGAAGGGGATAACACAAAAAGGAGAGGTGAAAGTTGTATGTATAAAAAGTTTATTTATCCTTTAGTTCTTCTTTTGGTGCTATTTAGTACCACAGTAGTTCTAGCTGAAACACCAGAGGAACTAATTATAAACGGTGACTTTGAGGCTGGGACAATAGAGGGGGCACCATCTGCTCCTTGGGTTGTAGAAGTTACGGATACGAATACTGTTACCATAGTA
>JGI24502J29692_10021862_pt1 | contig 13934 bp, 13 predicted proteins | sample BioPla3RNA1_FD_29692 | JGI IMG/M metagenome (IMG submission 29692)
CCAAAAGGAACCTAGGCTCGGCGCGAACGCGTGGGGCAGCTGAGAAATCAATAAAGGAGGTTTTTTTGTGAAAAAGGTAAAAGTTGGTGTTGTCGGATATGGAGTCATCGGAATTCGCCTTGCCACAGGTGTCTCCATGCAGGAAGATATGGAACTGGTAGGGGTTGCAGACGTTGGTTTGACCCTGTCAGTGCGGGCGCTTCTTGAGCGGGGCATGCCCTATGACTTCTATCTGGCAGTGCCTGAAAACCGCAAGCAGCTGGAAGATCACGGTGTGCCTATTGCAGGGACATTGGAGGATCTGGTGCAAAAATGCGATGTGATCCTGGACGCAACCAGTGCCGGTGTCGGCGCCAAGAATAAAGAACTTTATGCAAAGTACGGGAAGAAAGCGATCTTCCAGGGCGGCGAAAGCACAGAGGTAGCCGATGTCTTCTTCCATGGCTATGCCAATTACGAAAAGGGACTCGGCAAGCAGTTCCTCAAGCTCACCTCCTGCAATACAACAGGGTTGATCCGCGCAGTGGACTGCATTGATCGGGAAATCGGAGTAGAGAACGTTATGCTGACAATTGTCCGCAGAGTGGCAGATCCCGGCGATTACCACAGGGGACTGACCAATGCCCTGAAGGTAGAGACAGTGCCCAGCCACCAGGCTACAGACCTGATGCTGATTATGCCCCACGTTAAAGCAACCGGCGTCCTGGTCCATACGCCTGTGACCCACGGCCACTTTATCTCAGTCAACATCAAGCCCAAGAAGGATACTACCAAGGAAGAAGTGCTGCAATTCTTCCACAGCCATCCCCGCATCCGTGTAGTCCGGACTGCCGACGGTTTCCTGGGCAATGCATCTCTGTTCAGATATGCACGTGACATGGGCCTGCCCCACAGCGACATGTATGAAATCGCCGTGTTCGAAGAGACAGTTGAAATCTTTGAGGGCCACATCATCTTTGGCTTCCATGTTCCCCAAGAAGCGGTTGTTACGCCGGAGACGATGGACGCAGTCCGGGCCGTCATGGAAATGCAGACAGATCGCCTAGAGGCTGTGGGCATGACCAATAAGTACTTTAACCTGAAATAGGGGGTTTTTCTGTGGAAGGACTGCGCATCCATACCATCGATGATTTTGATTATGCGAATAAGACGGTGATTTTGCGCCTTGACGTTAACTCGCCCATCGATCCTGCAACTAAGAAAATTGTGAACACCAACCGGATCGACAAGAGCATTCCCACCCTTCAGGACTTGGTGGAGAAAGGGGCGAAGATTGTAATTCTGGCCCATCAGGGCGATACCCTGGACTACCAGAATCTTGGGCCCCTCGCAGAGCATGCCCTTCTTCTGTCAGAGCGCCTAGGCCGCGACGTCCGTTACATCGATGATGTCGCAGGCCCGGCCGCTGTAGAGCATGTCAAGGCAATGGAGCCTGGCGACATTGTCCTCCTTGGGAACTTGCGCTATTTAACCGAAGAGGTCTCTACCTTCGAGACGGTTGTACCCCTAAAACCTGAGGAGATGCTCGACACCTACCTGGTCAGGCGCCTCGCGCCCCTGGCAGATTTCTATGTGAATGACGCCTTTGCAGCTGCCCATCGAAATGCGCCTTCTATGGTTGCCTTTCAAGAGCTGCTGCCGTCGGCAGGGGGCCGGCAGCTGATTGCCGAGTTTGGCGCGCTGCATAAAGTGGCGGCAGATCCCCAGCGTCCGGCCTTATTTGTCCTGGGCGGGCTCAAGGTTTCCGACGCCTTTGGCATGATTCGTCAGGTGCTGGAAGAGGGCACCGCGGACGGCATCTTGGCAGGGGGCGTTTTGGGCATTCTCTTCCAAATGGCGCAGGGCGTTTCCTTTGGCGCGGTTCAGGAGAAATTTCTCCGGGAGCGCAGCCTGATGGGCTTTGTAAAGGAAGCCGAGGGTTACTTGGCAGACTTTGCGGAACGCTTTGTCCTTCCGGCGGACTTTGCCTATGAAGATCAGGGCAAGCGGGCTGAGGCATCCATTTCCGCTCTGCCCCAGGATAAGCTGTTTGTGGACATAGGCAGCCGAACCATTGAGCGTTTCAAGGCTGAGATCGCCAAAGCAGGCACCATCTTTGTCAACGGCCCTATGGGCTCCTATGAGAATCCCCTCTTCTCTGCCGGAACGGATGCCGTTTGGAATGCCATGGCGGAAGCCCCCGGCTTCACCGTTGTCGGCGGAGGCGACAGTGTGAGCGCCGCTTACAGGTTCGTGGCAAACCCGGAAGAGAAGTTTGATTACATTTGTACCGCCGGAGGGGCCATGGTCAGATTTCTGTCAGGTACGGAACTGCCCCTGATCAAAGCGTTAAGAAAGGCATACGGGAGGCATTAGCATGGAAAGGGAACTTAACCTGCCTTACGGGTCGGGCAGCCTGAGCTGCACTGTGACCCGGGGGACCTTTACAGGCGTCTATTTACCCGCAAAGGAGGAGGCGGGCAGTTCAGGCGAGTCTATGGTCTATGAGGCCCTGCGCCATCCAGTAGGCGCGCCGCGCCTCAGTGAACTGGTCAAGCAGGACGACCAGGTTGTGATCATCACCAGCGATCACACCCGGCCCTGCCCGAATGCGGTCCTTTTGCCTCCCCTGCTGGAGGAGCTGAACCGGGCCGGCGTGCCTGATGAGCAGATCACAGTGGTTATTGCCTTGGGGCTGCACCGCAAGATGAATGAGGCTGAGCTGAAGAAGTCTGTGGGGGAAGAAGTCTACAGGCGAGTCCGGGTTATTAACCATGACTGTGATGATGTTGTATCCTTAGGCACCACCAGCCGGGGAACACCGGTAGAGATCTTCCGGCCTGTAGTCGAGGCTGATTTTCGCATTTGCGTGGGCAATGTTGAGTTCCATTATTTTGCCGGCTTTTCCGGCGGCGCCAAGGCGATCCTGCCCGGTACTGCCTCTGAGGCTGCGGTAAAGGCCAACCATTCCCATATGATCGAAAACGGAGCAGCTGCGGCGCAGCTCTTAGACAATCCGGTGCGGGAAGACTTGGAAGAGGCAGTAGATATGCTTGGCGCCCATTATATACTGAACGTCATCGTCGATTCAGAGCAGCGCATTGTTCATGCCTGCGCAGGCGATCTGGTCCTGGCCCACCGTGCGCTGTGTGAGAACCTGATTAAGGAAGGCCTGGTGCAAATTCCCCAGAGGGTGGATCTGGCCATAGTCAGCGCGGGGGGCACCCCTAAGGACATCGATCTTTATCAGGCCCAAAAGGCGCTGGACAACTGCGCTAACGCAGTGCGCCGGGGCGGCGTGATTGTGCTTGCAGCCGAGTGTACGGAAGGATACGGCAACAAGACCTTTGAGCAATGGATGACTTCCGGCAGAAAGCCGGCTGAACTCCTCGCCGACTTGAAGCGGGAGTTTGTGTTAGGCGGCCACAAGGCCGCAGCCATAGCCAAGGTAGCCCAGGAAACAACGATTATCTTGGTGTCTAAGGTTATGGCAGAAGAAAAGATGGCAGGGATCACTGTCGTGGACAGTCTGGAGCAGGCTCTGGAAGAGGCATATCAGCGTTTGGGCGCTGACTTTTCCTATGCTGTCTTCCCCCTTGGAGCCTCCACCCTGCCAAAGGTGCAAAGTGAGGTGTAAGGATTTGAACCAACTGCAGGTTGCTGATAGGGAAAGGCTGGAGGCCTTTGCCCGGGAAATCCGCATTACTACGTTGAAGGAACTGGGTCATCTTGGCTTCGGCCACTTAGGCGGCGCCATGTCTATTGTAGAACTCCTTGCAGTTCTCTATGGCGAAGTGATGAAAATCGACCCTCAGAATCCCCAGTGGGAAGAACGAGACTGGCTCGTCCTTTCTAAGGGCCATGCCGGTCCGGCACTTTACGCCACTCTGGCCCTAAAGGGCTATTTCCCCATGGAAACGCTGTTCACCCTCAATCAGGGAGGAACCAAGCTGCCCAGCCACGCCGACCGCAACTTAACGCCAGGTGTAGACATGACTACAGGTTCCTTAGGACAGGGATTCTCCACCGGCTTGGGAGTTGCCCTGGGCCACAGGCTTGACGGCCGGGACAACTATGTCTACATCATCCTAGGTGACGGAGAGTGCCAGGAAGGACAAATCTGGGAAGGCGTTCTCTTTGGAGGCAACGCCGGGCTGGATAACCTGGTGGTCTTTGTTGACTACAACAAGCAGCAGCTGGACGGCTACATTGATGAGATCAACCCCTTAGGGGATCTCAGGGCTAAGTGGGAACAGTTTGGCTGGCATGCTCAGGAAGTTGACGGACACGATGTTGCAGAGATCTATGCCGCCATCCAGGCGGCAAAGGCGGCAAAGGGCAAGAGCTCCGTCATTATTTTGAATACGGTTAAAGGCAAGGGCTGCCATTTTGCTGAAGGAGTCAAACTCAACCACCACATGCGCTTCACGCAGGAACAGATAGCTGAAGCCATTGAACGCCTGGAAGGGGGGCGGCAGAATTGAAGTTAACCCTTGACAGCCGTGCCATGAAGGATGTTTATATCGAAACGTTAATCAAGCTGGCTGAGGAAGACCAGCGGATAGTTGTCCTGGATGCGGATCTGATGCATTCCAACTCTACAATTCGCTTTATGGAAACCTATCCTGGCCGGGCCATTAATGTCGGAGTGCAGGAAGCCAACATGATCGGCACTGCAGCCGGGCTGGCCGCTACGGGCAAGATACCTTTTACGCACACATTTTCCTGTTTCAACACTCGCCGTGCTTTAGACCAGATCTATATGTCGGTGGCCTATGCCAAGCTAAATGTAAAGGTTGTCGGCACTGACCCGGGCATTACCGCGGCCTACAACGGGGGAACCCATATGCCCCTGGAAGATATGGGCGTAGTTAGGGGCATTCCCACCATGACCGTAATTGAACCGGTGGACAATGTGATGATGGAAGCTTTGGTCAAGGACATCGCCTACCTTGACGGACCTGTTTATCTGCGGGTCAACCGCAAAGAGCCGGTCCAGATTTATGCCCCCGGCACCGAGTTTGAGATTGGCAAGGGCAAGGTCCTCACTGAAGGGGATGATCTGACCCTGATTGCCAGCGGAATCATGGTGGCGGAATCCCTCAAAGCTGCCGAGCTGCTTGAACAGAAGGGCATTAGGGCACGGGTTGTGAATATCTTTACTGTCAAGCCCATTGATAAAGAACTGATTGTGAAATGCGCGCAAGAGACAGGAGCAATTGTCACCTGTGAAAACCACAATGTCATCAATGGCCTGGGCTCAGCGGTGGCTGAAGTGCTGGCCGAAAACTGCCCCGTACCCATGGAACGGGTAGGCGTGCAGGACCTCTTCGGCGAGGTCGGGTCTGTGGACTACCTGCAGAAGCGTTTTGCCATGACAGCCGAAGACATTGCGGCCAAAGCAGAAAAGTGTTTAGCGAGAAAATGAAAAGGAGTGTGAGAAGTGAAGCTGATTAAACAGCAGGAACCTTATGGCTGGGGTTATACGGTGATTACCACTGAAGGTGAAGCAGTGCTGGATACCATGATGGATTTTGGGATCCTGCGCCTGAAAAAGGGTGAATCCCAAAAGGTTGTCACGGAGAAGGAAACTGCCTATCTCTTAATGGAAGGTGCTGTCCAGTTCACCTACGATGGGCAGGAAGTGAAAGGCGAGCGAAACTCTGTTTTCCATGAGTCTTGCACCTGCCTCCATGTCCCCGCCGGGACGTCTGTGGAAATCGCGGCTGAAACAGATGTTGAACTGGCCGTTACTGCAACCGTCAATGAGAAGCATTTTGCGCCGGTCTTTTATTCCGCCGATGATGTCCGCAGCGAACAGCGGGGCAAAGGTACGATGCAGGAGACCTCCACCAGGATTGTGAGGACTGTTTTTGATAAATCCAATGCCCCCGATGCCAACTTGGTGCTGGGGGAAGTGATCAACTACCCCGGCAAATGGTCCAGCTATCCGCCGCATCACCATCCGCAGCCGGAGATTTATCACTACCGTTTCCTGCCGGAGCAGGGCTTTGGCCTCTGTGTGCTGGACGGAGATGAAGTATTGAAGGTGGAACACCGTTCAACTGTAAAGATTGTTCAGGATGAGGTTCATCCGCAGTCCACCGCCCCAGGCTATGCCATGTACTACCTGTGGGTTATCCGTCATTTGGACGACGATCCTTATATTATGCCGACCTTTGTTCCCGAACATGAGTGGGTGCGCAACCCCGATGCGGAGATTTTCCCAGATAGGAGGAAGTAGGAGTGGGTCAGACAATTAGACTAACCACTGCACAGGCTTTACTGAAGTTTCTTGATAACCAGTATGTGGAGTTTGAAGGCAGAGAGTATAAGTTTGTCAACGGTGTTTACGGCATTTTCGGCCACGGGAATGTTCTGGGCATTGGCGAGGCGCTGGAGAATATGGATGATCTGTCGCTCCGCTACTACCAGGGCGTAAATGAGCAGGGCACGGTCCATGCCGCGATCGCCTACGCCAAACAGCATAACCGCCTGCAGATCATGGCCTGCACCAGCTCCATCGGCCCAGGTGCGCTGAACATGGTTACAGGCGCAGGCACTGCCACTGTGAACCGCATCCCGGTCTTGCTGCTGCCGGGGGACACCTATGCTGACCGCCAGCCTGATCCAGTGCTGCAGCAGGTGGAAATGCCCTATGATTATACGATCACAGCAAACGATGCTTTTAAAGCGGTGAGCAAGTACTGGGATCGCATCCAACGGCCGGAGCAGCTGATGGAAGCAGCCCTCGCGGCTATGCGGGTTCTGACAGATCCTGCTGAGACAGGAGCGGTTACTTTAGCCCTGCCCCAGGATGTACAGGGCGAAGCCTATGATTACCCAGTGAGCTTTTTCCGCAAGAGGGTCCACCACATCGAAAGGCTCATTCCTGCGCCGGCAGCGATTAAGCGTGCGGCCGAACTGATGAAAGCCAAGAAGCGCCCATTGATTATCGCCGGCGGCGGGGTTCATTACTCCCTGGCCACCGATGCACTGCGTGAGTTTGCGGAAACCTTCCACATCCCAGTTTCCGAAACCCAGGCGGGCAAGAGCGCGATGGTCTGGGATCATGAGCTGTGCATGGGCGGCGTGGGCACAACAGGAACATCCGCCGCCAATATCCTGGCTAAGAAGGCGGATCTCATATTAGCTGTGGGCACCCGTTTGGCTGACTTCCCCACTGCATCCAAGACTGCCTTCCAAAACGAAGATGTCGACATCATCACCATCAATGTCAACCGCATGGACGGCTTTAAGATGGATTCTGAGCCCGTTCTCGCAGACGCCAAGCTCGGCTTGGAGGAACTGGCCAAGGCGCTGCAGGAGGCTGGCTACAAGTCCGGCTATACCAGGGAAGAGCTGGTCAAGCTGAAAGAGGACTGGGATCAGGAAGTAGAACGCCTCTACACGTTGCAGAGCGACCAGGGCATTGTCCAAACGACAGCGTTGGGCGTTGTCAATGACTTTGTCCAGGCTGACGACATTATAGTCTGCGCTTCCGGCAGCCTGCCGGGGGATCTCCACCGCCTGTGGCGCTCCAAGGGCATCAAAACCTACCATATGGAGTACGGTTTCTCCTGCATGGGCTATGAGATTGCCGGCGCGTTCGGCGTGAAGCTTGGATATCCGGACCGGGAGGTTTATGCCCTGGTAAGTGACGGCAGCTACCTGATGCTCCACTCCGAGCTTCTAACCAGCATCCAGGAAGGCGCCAAGATCAATGTTGTGATGTTTGACAACGGCGGTTTCCAGTGCATTAAAGACCTGCAGATGAGCCGGGGCAGCAAGGAGGGATTCGGCAACGAACTGCGCTACCGTTCTGCCGAAACCCAGAGGCTGGATGGCGAGTACATCCAGATTGACTTCGCTCAGATGGCTGCTGCTCTAGGTGCAAAAACCTTTACAGTCCGCAGCCTGGATGAGCTGCCTGCTGCTTTGCGTGCCGCCCGGGAGGCAACCACAAGTACGCTGATTGACATCAAGATTATCCCGGGAACCCATTCGCCAGGCTATGAATCGTGGTGGAGAGTGGGGGTGGCAGAAACATCTAAGAATCCTTCAGTTTTAGAAGCTCAGAAACGGGATCGTCAGTACTTGGAAGAGCATCAGAAAATCTAGAGTCTGGGGTGGAAAGCATGCTGAAAAAAGGAGATGTAAAGTTAGGGATTGCGCCAATCGCCTGGACGAACGACGATATGCCTGAACTTGGCGGAGAAATATCGTTTGAACAGTGCATTGACGAAATGGCTTTGGCAGGTTTTGAAGGAAGCGAGGTCGGCAACAAGTATCCCCGGGATCCGGAGGTGCTCAAGCAGGCCCTCGAGCCCCGGGGGCTGGAAATTGCCAGCGCCTGGTTCAGTGCCTTTTTGACTACTAAGGAACTGGAAGAGACAGCGGCAGAGTTCATTAAGCACAGAGATTTCCTGCACGCCATGGGGGCAAAGGTCATTGTTGTGGCCGAACAGGGCCACTCGATCCAGGGACAGATGGATACACCCCTCCATGCCAACAAACCTGTTTTCACTGACGAAGAATGGGAAAGGCTGGTAGACGGTCTGCACCATCTAGGGGAGCTGGCCCATGAGAAGGGCATGCAAATCGTCTATCACCATCATATGGGGACAGGCGTACAGACCTTTGCCGAGGTAGTGCGGCTGATGGAGTCCACAGACCCTGAACGGGTGTCACTGCTCCTGGATACCGGACATATCGCCTTTGCCGGCGGCGATCCTGTAGAGATGATCGAAAAGTTCGGGCCCCGCATCAAGCACGTTCACTTCAAAGACTTGCGTGCTGAAGTTGAGGAGGCTGTAGAAACAGAGCAGCTGAGCTTCCTTCAGGCAGTGAAACGGGGCGTCTTTACAGTTCCCGGCGATGGGCGCATTGACTTTGTGCCCATTATTGAAGCCCTGAACGAGATCGATTACAGGGGCTGGATCGTTGTAGAAGCAGAACAGGATCCCGCGCTGGCTCCTCCCCTGGAGTACGCACGCAAAGCTCGGGCTTACATCAAGGAAAAGGCAGGACTATAGGTATAGAAAGGCGGTATTGTATGACTGAGAAAATTCGGTTTGGTGTAATTGGCGCTGGACGAATTGGCAGGATCCATGTTGAAAATCTTTGCTACAATGTGCCTGATGCAGAAGTGGCGGGGATTTCTGAAGTTGAAGCATCGCTTCCGGCCACCAAGGAGTGGGCCAAGAAGTTCGGCATTGCCAATATTGTCTCGGATCCAATGGTGTTGATCTCTGATCCCAATATTGATGCCATTGCCATCTGTTCCCCCACCGACACACATGCGGATCTAATCATCGCCTGTGCAGAGGCTGGGAAGGCTATTTTCTGCGAGAAGCCCATCGCCAATGATGTAGAAAAGACCAGAGAGGCTTTGGAAGCGGTAGAAAAGGCCGGCGTCAAGCTGCAGGTTGGCTTTAACCGTCGTTTTGATCCTAACTTTAGGCGGATTCGCGAGCTTGTTCAGACGCAAGCAATCGGTGAACCGCACATCATCAAGATTACTTCGAGGGACCCCGCACCTCCTCCGGCAGAGTATGTGAAGGGCTCCGGCGGCATCTTCCTGGATATGACCATTCACGATTTTGATATGGCCCGTTATCTCTCGGGCAGCGAAGTGACGGAAGTATACGCCTCCGGCTCAGTTCTGATCGATCCCGCCATCGGTGAGGCAGGGGATTTTGACACCGCCGTAATCGTACTCAAGCTGGCCAACGGCTCTACCTGCGTGATTGACAACAGCCGGCGGGCAGCCTATGGCTATGACCAAAGGGCAGAAGTCTTTGGTTCCAAGGGCAGCGCTCAAGCCTATAACAACACCCCCACCAATGTGGAGGTCAGCACCGGGGAAGGGGTTACCACCGACAAACCTCTGTTCTTCTTCCTGGAACGCTACATGGAGTCCTTTGCCCAGGAACTGCGGGACTTTACGGAAGCACTGAAAAAAGGCTCTGAGCCTCCTGTGACCGGCAATGACGGCCTGCAGTCCCTGCTGATTGCTATAGCCGCCACCAAGTCAGCCCGTGAAAATCGGCCCGTGAAAATTAGTGAAGTGCTATAAAAGAAGCTGTCATAGTAACTGCTAACCTCCGGGTTAGCAGTTATTTTTCGGCCTGAAGTAGATGAGATTTGTGATCCCTTGTACTCAGGAAGGAATTTTTTGTCAAGTGTCAAATGAGGCTCGATATGGAAAAGTGTTCAAGGAGGTATATAGTGAGAACAGAGGAAAAGGCGGTCCTGGTTGCCGGACCGGTATTTGTAGATTCGATTTTCAGCGGCCTGCCCGCCATGCCGGAGCTGGGTAAAGAGGTTTATGGGGAACATTATCTGGTTACCATCGGCGGCTGTGCCATTACTGCCATCGGGCTTGCCCGCTTAGGAATCTCGACAGAAATAGCTGCAGCCATTGGCGGGGATCTGTTTGGGACTTTCCTGGAGGAGCGGCTGGTCAAGGAAGGTGTGTCCTGCAGGGGCGTTGTCAAAATTGCTTCTGAACACACAAATGCCACAACCGCTATGGTCTATGCCGGAGATCGGGCCTTTGTCAGTTACAGCGGCGCGGAGCTGCACGAAAGCGAATTGATTAGGAGAATGTCCACAACGGGCGAGCTGCGGGATTCCTTTGCCGGGATCAGCCATCTGCATTTGGGGCTGAGGCTTGATCCGGATCTGGGCTCGGTACTTTTGGCCGCAAGGGAGCAGAGGGTCACTGTCTCCTTGGTCTGCGGCTGGGACGGAGTGGAGTATTACCGGGATAAACAGGCACTGTTGGGCAATATTTTAAGCAGCACTGATTACTTTTTCTGCAATAAACTGGAGGCTGAGACAATCTCACAGCAAAGCACGATTGAGGATGCGGTGGCCTTTTTTGCCCAGTACGGCTGCCACCCGGTCATAACCTTAGGCGGTGAAGGGGCGGCCACTTTAGACGAAGGCGGAGAAATCTTCAAAGTTCCAGCCCTCAAGGTGAACTTCCTTGATGCCACCGGTGCAGGCGATTCCTTCGCAGCCGGCTTCATTGCCGGGCGGATTTTAGACTATGATCTGAAGAAGAGCCTGCAGCTGGCTGCAGTCTGCGGTTCCCTGTCTACAACCGCTCTGGGCGGCACAGAAGGCTTCCCCAAGACACTCTCCGATGCCCTGCAGCATCTGGGGAGCTAGAACGGAGGAAAAGGATTGAAAGCAGTAATTGTTGGTGCTGCCGGAGTGCGCACACCTCACCTGGTTCAGGCTATTTGGAGGAAGCGGGAAGCCCTTGGCGTAGACAGCCTGACCATGATGGACATTGACGCAAGACGCCTGGGACTGATGGAGAAAGTTGTCGCAGAAATGATTGGCGATCCGGCCTTTCCCATCACTGCCTCGATGGATCCCGGTGAGGCACTTGCCGACGCAGGCTTTGTGATCTTTACCATCCGCGTTGGCGGGATGGAAGCCAGGGCTGTTGATGAACAGGTGCCGCTGAAATACGATGTGCTCGGCCAGGAGACCACCGGACCAGGCGGTTTTGCCATGGCTGTGCGTACGATTCCGGTGATCCTGGATTACATTAAATTGATCGAAGAGGTCGCCCCTGATGCCTGGGTTATTAACTTGACCAATCCAGCAGGCATAATCACGCAGGCTGTCACAGCCGCGGGTTTTCAACGCATCATCGGCATTTGTGACACCCCAAGCGAGCTGTTTAAGGATGCAGCCAGGGGGATGGGGATCCCCAGGGAGGAGCTGTGGTTTGAGTACTTTGGCATCAACCACCTGGGCTGGATCAAAAAAGTGCTGCACCGCGGCAGGGATATCTCCTCCCAGGTTCTGGCCAATGACGATGCTTTACTCAGGCATGGCGACAGCATGCTGGATCCGGGTTTTGTCCGCAGCCTGGGCATGATCCCCAACGAATATTTGATGTTCTACTACCGTAACCGCTCTATAGTTGAACGGGTCAAAGCGAATCGGATTACCCGGGCGATGCTGATCCAGGAGCTGAACAAGCGCCTGTTTTCGGAACTGGAAAAACTTAGCGTACAGACAGGCTCTGCTCTGCAGGTCTACGAACAGTACTCCAGGGCCCGCGACGCCAGTTACATGAAGGTGGAAACAGCGGATCTGTCCTGCGACAACATTTCAGAACAGCTTTGGGAAAAGGCTGCAGAGGCCCCCGCCTTCGAGTCAGAGAAGCCGGAGGGGTATGCCGGCATAGCCCTGTCGGTGCTGGAGGCCCTGTTGGGAGGCTCTCCCCAGGTTATTATCGTCAATACGCTGAACCACGGTGCAATCAGCTGCCTGGATCCCCAAGATGTTGTGGAACTGCCCAGCTATGTTGATCAGAACGGTGTTCACCCCATGGCTGTCTCTGCAATACCTGAAGAAAGCCGGGGACTGCTCCAGGCGGTGAAAAACTATGAGCGCCTGACTGTCCAGGCGGTTCAGGAAAACTCTTATAACAAGGCTTGGCAGGCATTAGCCGTCCATCCCCTGGTTCCTGACGCAGAGGTTGCCCGCAGGATTCTTGATGACTACATTGTCCAGCATGCCCAATATTTTCCCGTATTAAGGTGAAAAAGAGACTGTGGGCAATGAAGAGCCAGTTTACTTCTCAGCCAGTTCAGCCAATTTGCGGTTGATTATCCGGCGCTTTTCCAGGAGCCAGCCGGCATCCCTGGGATATTCCCTAAAGGTGAGGGGCCGCTCCAAGCCTTCCTCCAACAGGGCAGCCGCTGCCCGGTGCCCGATATGCTGTTCCAGGAGCTTCAGTACCAGGTGGCCAGGCAGTCGGCATGGAGCCATTCTGTGTGAATGATCTCCTGGGGAGGCAGGAGTGCATCGATTACCTCAATTTCCAGCCGGGCGCGGGTCAGCTCCACCCCATTCTCTGACTCCAGGCTGATGTCTAGCGGATAGTTGCCAGGCTCGAGGAGTGCATCGCCGCCGAGGGAAAACCAGAGAGCCCGGGACTGTCCGGGCAGAAGCACAATGTCTTCTTCAGTGACCGGTTCCAGCAGATCGGGGTACAAGCCCGGTGTGGTTCTCAGGACATTGCGGTCCCAGTCCTTGTTCAGGGGCAGCTCTACCGGAATCAGCCCCACTTGATAGATGGACAGATGGGACTCCAGGGGTGAGCTTACCTTGACCTGGACATTGCGTAACTTTTCCGTGCTGCGGCAGGCGAGCTGAAATGAATATACTTCGTTTCTTAACATGGAATGGGCATTACAAGCGGGAAAGTCCAGCCCTTCGTCGGCAAAGACCTTTTCTAAGGAGCTGATAATCTGGCTCTTAACCAAGGATTCTGTCTGCATTTGGCATCCTCCCTTGTCTGCGTTGATCAACGTCTTCGAGCCGGATTCGCCTTTTCCCTGCGGCACGGATCCAAAAAGACCCTAAAGGATTGGAGGTTTACACATGAAAGCACCGTTTCGTTTGACCAGAGGGGAGCTGCTGGCCAGAGTTGACCAAGAGTTTGGCGGGGAAAGTGAAATCGCCAAAGTCTTTCGCAATACATTCTCCGATACTCTGGAAAATACAGTGGAAGAACTCCCTGACGGCTCAGTCTTTGTGGTCACCGGAGACATACCCGCCATGTGGCTGAGGGACTCAGCAGCCCAGTTCCGGCCCTACCTGGTCCTGAAAGACGGACGCATCGAAGAAATAATCCGGGGCATCATCAAAAGGCAGTTTTTCTACATCAACCATGACCCTTATGCGAATGCCTTCAACCGCGAGGAAAACGGCAGGGGGCACCAGGATGACCTGACCGAGATGACCCCCCTGATTTGGGAGCGCAAGTACGAGATAGATTCCTTGTGCTACCCGGTTCAGCTGGCCTATCTGTTCTGGAAGGCAACCGGCCGTACAGACTGTTTTGATGCCGGCTACGCAAGGGCGGTAGATCGGATTCTGGATCTATGGAAGACTGAGCAAAACCATGCTTCAGATTCACC
>JGI24502J29692_10054705_pt1 | contig 13926 bp, 15 predicted proteins | sample BioPla3RNA1_FD_29692 | JGI IMG/M metagenome (IMG submission 29692)
CAAGGACATTGACATCGTGATCACCCATGAATGGTTCCCCATCGTGGCGGCCACGCAGAAAGCGGATGAAGACAAGATTCCGCTGTTCGGCTGGCAGGATGAAGGACACCTGACCATGACCAACGCGCCCACCACCAATCACGCCGACGTGGTGAAATGGTACAAGGACATGCGGAAGCGCGGCTTTAAAATCCGGCAGATTGGCCATGACCGGAAATTCAACCGGGAATACTTCATAGGCATGAAGCGGGCGGGGTTCACGGTAGTGGACCAGCCGCAGTATCACTACAAGAAAAACGAAGGCTTCCGGCGCATAGAGGTCAAGGCCAAGAACAAGAAATTCTATTACCTTGGCAGCACGGCTTTTGAATACTGCGTGGGAAACGTGCGCGCCATTGAAAAGACCGATGACGCGGTGGAATATAAGAAGGCCGATGAGCACCTGCGCATTGACGTGTTTGACTGCGCGGTGTTCGGGGCGATACGGATGCTGGAAGACAAGGAAAAATCGCAGAGCGCGAGGAAGTGGTTAGATGAGTAAGACAATTCAAGGACCTGTAAAACGGGACATCAGGAGCCGGGACGCTCCCCAAAAGAAGCCCGCGGCTGACAAAAAACGCGGCGACCTGAGTAGCTGGTATGTATCGACCAAGGCCTTTGAGGTGCTGATAGGCAGCGGATATACCCGTCTTGCCGACTGTCCCGAGGTGCAGATGTGCGTGGACGTGTACGCTGATCTCATCAGCTCCATGACGCTGCACCTGATGCAGAACACCAAGAATGGTGACGTAAGGATTCGTGACGCCCTGGCCGCGAAACTGGATGTTCGGCCCAACAAGCTGATGACGCGGAAGACCTTTGTCGGCCATATCGTGCGGGTGCTGCTATTGGAAGGCGAGGGCAACCAAGTGACCTTCCCCCGGTACGAAGGCGGGCTGCTTGAAAACCTGGAGCCCTTTGAGCCAAGCGCCGTGGCCTTTGAAAAAAGCGGCGGCAGCTACCGGATCAGGTACAGGGGGCAGGTTTACAGCCCCGATGAGGTGTTGCACTTTGTGATTAAACCGGACCCAAACAATCCGTGGATGGGAACGGGCTACCGCGCGGTGCTCAGAGACGTGGCGCGGGGACTGAAACAGGCGGGGGCCACCAAGCAGGCCCTGCTTGAAAGCCCGGCGCCCAGCGTCATTGTGAAAGTAGACGGGCTAACGGAAGAATTCGCGAGCCTGGAAGGCCGCAAAAAACTGGCGGCCCAGTACCTGGACAGCTCTGAAAACGGGCAGCCCTGGTTTATCCCGGCTGAAGCCTTCTCTGTTGAGCAGGTGAAGCCATTGACATTGAATGATTTAGCGATTGCGCGAAATTTGGAGTTAGACAAGCGCACGGCGGCCGCCATCTTCAGGGTGCCTGCCTTCCTGGTGGGCGTGGGCGAGTATAACAAAAATGAGTACAACGCTTTCATCAATCACGGCATTATGCCGCTGGCCCAGGCCATCCAGCAGGAATTAACGCGTAAACTGCTGTACGCGCCTGACCGTTATTTCCGGTTTAACCCACGCAGTCTGTACGCCTACGACATTTCCGAAATGGTGGAGGCAGGGGCTTCAATGGTGGACAGGGCGGCGATGACCCGAAACGAATGGCGCGACTGGGTGGGCATGAGCCCGCGGGACGACATGGAAGAGATTGTTCTTCTTGAAAACTATTTGCCAATCGACAAACTTGGCAAACAAAAAAAGCTGATAGGGGGTGATGAGGATTAAAAGAGACCAAAGGCAGACCCGGATGAGGCAGACGGAGTTCCGGGCGGCTGAAACGGACGGCAGGAAGGTCATAGACGGCTATTTCGCTGTTTTTGGCGATATCTACGAGCTGTGGCCGGGAGCGACGGAAAGCATTGACCCGCACGCCTTTGACGAAACGCTGGGCGATGACATCCGGGCGCTGATCGACCATGAAACAAGGCTGGTGCTTGGACGAAACAAGGCGGGGACGCTGGACCTGAAGGTGGATTCAAGGGGGCTTTGGGCGGACATCGATATCAACGAAAACGATACGGACGCCATGAACCTGTACGCCAGGGTGCAGCGGGGAGACGTGAGCCAGGCCAGCTTCGGCTTTGATATCCTGCAAGAAGAAACCGACATCCGCGAGGATGGGTCCGTGCACTGGACCATCAAGAAGGTGAAGCTGTACGAGGTATCTTGCGTCACCTTCCCCGCCTACAAAGACACCAGTATTTCAGCGCGGAAAGCGCAGTACGAACAAATCAGACAGCGGCAGGTTGACGCCTGGCGCGCCCTGATGAAAGAGAGGTTAAGGAATGCTTAAACAACTGCTTTTGACCCGCAAAATCGCGGAGGCAAAGAAAAAGCTGGAGGAAGCCCGCGGACTGGACGCGGGTTTTTTAGAGCGCAAAACCGCGCTTGACACCAGGGAAGAGGAGCTGGCGGCTGCCCTGGAGGAAGTGACCACCGAGACCAGCGAAGAGGACAAGGCCGCCGTGGAAGCGGAAATCGCCTCGCATGAGGAAAACTCAAAGGCCCTTTCGGAGGAGCAGGAAAAACACGAGGCCGAAAAGACCAGGCTGAACGAGGAAATCGAGAAGCTTCAGAGCGAGCTTGACGAACTGAACGCGCGGGCGGCAAGACCCCCGGCAAACCCAACCAAAACATTAGAAAGAAAGGAAGAACCCTTTATGCAAAACCGCACCAAATTTTTCGGCATGACCATGGAACAGCGCGACGCCTTCATGGCGGATGAGCGCGTGAAAACTTTCCTGAGCGATATCCGCTCCATCAAGGAGCGCGGAGTATCAAACGCTTCCCTATTGGTGCCTGACATCGTGCTGGAGCCGCTGCGCAACAACCTGGAAGAGTACAGCAAGCTGATCAAGTTTGTTTCGCTCAAGCGCGTTCCCGGCACCGCCAGGCAGAACATTGTGGGCGCGGCGCCTGAAGGCATCTGGATGGAGGCCGAGGGCGAGCTGAATGAGCTGGGCATGACCTTCAACCAGGTAGAGGTAGACGGCTACATGGTGGGCGGCGTGATCTACGTTCACAACAACTTTTTGAAGGACAGCGATTTCGCGCTGGCTTCAGAAGTTATGACGCAATTGGTCAAGGCCATCGGCAAGGGTGTTGACAGAGCCATCCTGTTTGGCACAGGCAGCAAGATGCCCGTGGGCATCGCCACCCGCCTTGCGCAGTCTTCCCAGCCCGCCGGATGGGGGAGCAAGGCGCCCACCTGGACCGACCTGCACACATCCAACATCAAGAAGCTGAACATCGACGGCTCAACGGGCGCCGCCTTCTACGCGTCGCTCATCGCCGCTTTGGGCGTGGCCAAGCCCGACTACACCGACGGCAAGGCCTTCTGGGTGGTGAACAGGGCCACCCACATCAAGCTGATGACCAAGGCGCTGGCCTTTGACGCGGCAGCGGCACTGCTGGCGGGCGTCAACAACCAGATGCCCATTGTCGGCGGCGAAATCGTGGTGAGCGAGCTGGTGGGTGACAACACCATCATCGGCGGTTATGGCTCAGCGTACCTGCTGGCGGAGCGCGAGGGCTCCAGCCTGGAAGCGTCAGAGCACTACAAGTTTGTGCAAAACCAGACCACCTTCAAGGGCTACAGCCGCTATGACGGCCTGCCGGTATTCGGGGAGGCTTTCGTGATCGTGAACTTTGCCAACGTTGACGCCACTACCAGCAGCACCTTCCCGACCGACTACGCCAATATTGACATCGGCGTACTGGGCGTGACCGCCGCCGCGCACGCTACCAGCGATGGCAAGACCGTGCTGACCGTAACCGGCGCCGAGGCCACCGGCACCACCCTGGCCTACAAGATAGGCGATTACACCGTGAAGAACGGCCAGAAAGTGATTGGCTACACGACCTTTACTTCCGGCACCACCGGGATCGAAGCCGCCGCTGGCAAGATCATCACCGTGGTTGAGCTGAACAGCGCCGGACTGGCCATCAAGACCGGCAAGGCCGCGTCTGTGCCTAAATCGGCCTGAGGTCGATTCCGGAGCGCCTTAAAACGCAAATAAACGCCATAACCACAACATGTAGTGGTCGATTAAAAAAATAACCACAACCTATTGACATCCGAACGCCGATATGGTATATATGTTAGTGTGAAATACTTATAAAGAGGGCCACAATGAACTTAGAGCAAACCCAATTAGTGCTGGATATCGTGAAGGCCAGGCTTAACCGCCTGGCCTCCGATACCACTCTTGACCCTTACCTCACATCGAGGATCGAAGCGGCAGAATCCGAGCTGGAAGGTACGGGTATTCATCTGGTAGACAACGACACGGAAGATCAGGTCTTATTGGCTGATTTTGTTGTGTGGCAATACAGCAATCGAGATAAACCGGGCGGGATGCCCGACTGGCTGAGGCTGAAACGGCGCGAACGCTGGTTGAGAGATCAGGCAAAGAACGAAGGTGATCAAGTTGATTCTTGACGCTGGAATCTGCACGATCTATGCCACGACGAACGGAGCGGCTGCAGGCGGGAAGCCCATTGAACAACTGACGCAGAAATTCCAGTCTTGGTATGCCGAGCTGGATTTTTCGAGCGATCCGAACTACGCCACTGATTACCGCGAGGATGTGGAAGCGTCGGCCAGAATCAGAATCCACCAGAACCGCAGCATTACCACAAGAGACGCGGCGAAGATCGGCGGTCTGACGTATGAAATCGTGCGAACCTATCACGGTACGGACGATGATAACGGCCAACCGATAACCGATCTGACGCTGAGGAGGGTGAGTTGATGTTTGACATCCTGAATGACTTCAAGGCGCTCCTGCTGACGGTGGACGCAAACATATCTCACTACTTCGGCCTGAGCGACGGCGAACCGTGGCAGCCCTATACCGTGTGGACGGAATACGAACTGGACGGACTGCACGGCGGCGACACCTACGCGGAGCCGGTCTGGCGGGTGCTGGTTGAGCGGTACACCAAGACCGAGAATGACGCTGTTGTGCTGGCCATGATGGAAAAACTTGAAACCGCTCCGGGCGTGACGTTCCAGTATTCCTTGAGACGAAATCAGGAACTCGGGATGCTCTATCACGCCTGGGATTGCGAGGTTGCAAGTGGCACGGTTTGAGGTTGAGGGCATTGACATCATCGTCGAGGACATGAAGCGCAAGGGTGAGCTTGCAGGCGAAACGGCGCAGGAGATGCTCATGGCCGGTGCTGAGGAAGTCAAGCAGGCGTGGAAGGGCGAGGCCGAGCGGCGAAAATTCCGGGATACATCGGCAATGATTAACAGTATCGGCTTCCCTCGGTCAGTGAAGCGTGCATCTGATATCATGTCAATTGACATCTACCCGCAGGGGAAAGACAAAAAGGGGACGCGCAACGCAGAGAAGGCCTTTATTCTGCACTGGGGGACTACTTCCAACGCAGCGCAAAAACGGCGTAAGAAAAAGAAATTCAGCGGCCCTGGAATCCCGCGCACACTATGGGTAGACGATGCTGACAAGGCGGCTGGGCCCCGCGTGATGGAGGTCTACACCAGAATCTGGGACGAGTTTTTGAAAGGAAGAAAATAAATGGCAAGAATTGGATTACCTTATGGGGTGTTCGCGCCCATCGTCAGCGAACCGACCGGGGGCGCTATCGTGTATGGCGCTCCAACTGTTTTTGACGCGGCCGCGACCGGGAAGATGATTGAGGCCAACGTGTCTTATGAGCACGCGGATAACCCGCTGTATGGCGGTGACGGAATCGCCGAGAATGATAACAGTATCGTAGGCGGCACGTTGGCAGTTGGCACCACTTCGCTCCCTCCTGCCGCGCGTGTGGCCATTCTCGGTCACGAACTGAACGGCACGACCTACAACGAAAACGCTGACCCCAGCCCGAACGGCGGGTTTTGGTACGTCACAGCTGAGATCGAAGGCGGCGTAAAGAAGTGGTATGGCTATCAAATCCACAAGACGCAGCTGGCGATGGCCGAGGACAACGCCACCACAAAAGCAAGCTCCATCGAATGGCAGACCCCGGCGCTGGAAGGCCCGATTATGGGTGTTGTCATCGACAACACCGGTAAGGCCAGGTACAGGGCATATGAGGTGTTCTCCACCTACGCAGCGGCCAAGGCTTGGGTGGATGAAAAGGCGGGCGTGGGCCAAACGCCTGTTGCCACGCCTACCGCCACTCCCGCAGCGGGTGACGTTGCGTCCGGCCAAACCGTTGCGCTGGCTTGTGCGACCGACGGCGCGACAATCTACTACACGACCAACGGCAGCGATCCGACCATAGGCAGCATGATTTACAGCGACCCCATTGCTGTCTGGGGGCCGATGACCATCAAGGCCATTGCTGTAAAGGCCGGTATGGCCAACAGCGATATTCTGAGCGCGGCCTACACTATCGACATCTAAGCTAATCGGGAGCGGGTAACTCCGCCCCCTTTTCTTGAAGGAGGTTTTATGTCGGATATCACAGTCAAAATCGGCAAGAAAGAATATGAATTAGTATGTACCACCGCCGCGTATGTGGAAATCTGCAAAAAGTACGGCGGTGTTGAGGAAATGGCTGAGACCTTCCAGGGCGAGGGAATCAGCGAATATGACAGCCCCGAGGTGCAGGAACAGAAACGAGCCGATGCGGCTAAAGCGGCGAACCGAATCTTTGAGGTGATTCCGTGGCTGATCGCCTTGCTTGCGAATCAGGGCGAGATGCTCAGGCTTGGCAAAACCAAGTTGTCAGATGAAGAAAAACTCACCGATGAATCCGTGCTGTTGCTGACTACTCCAAAACAGATCCAGGAGCTTGCCCCAGCGGCGATGGGGGCTATTTCAATCGGTTTTGGTATGGAACACAAACAGCCCGAGGGCAATTCTCTGCTTGATGATGTGGAGCGGCAAGAGCGAAAAAACGCGGAGAGCGCAGCGGAATAAGCCCGTTGCGCTTGATTGGCATGGCGCTGCAGGTTGGTTTGACCGAGGAATCGGCGATGATGAAACGGCCTGGAGAGATATACGACCTGTGGCTATGGCGTCGGGAATATGACGATGAACAGCACGGAATAAAGCGGAAGGCGAGGTGATCTTATGTCTAAGAAGCGAGAAATCAAGACTACGCTGGCCATTGATGGCGAAAAACAGTTTAAGGCCGCCATGGATGAAGCCTACCGCGGAATGAGGGTGCTCGGTTCTGAAATGAAACTGAATACCGCCGTTTTTGGTGACAACGCCTCCAGCATGGAAGGGTTGACCAAGAAGGGCGAGATTTTAGGCAAGCAAATTGCTCAGCAAAAAGAAATCGTTGCTGCGCTGTCTAAAGCTGTAGAAGATTCTGCGGCGGCTTATGGGGAAAGCGATAAACGAACTGACGCTTACCGCATAAAACTGAATAATGCAGAGGCCGCGTTGTCCAGAATGGAAGGCGAACTCGGCGATAATGAGGAAGCAATCAAAGGATTCGGGAAAGAAACCGATAATGCGGACAAAAAGACAGGCAAATGGCGTGAATCACTTGTAAAAGTAGGAGAAACGCTTGGCAAAACCGTTGTTGCCGGGGCTAAAGCGGCCGCCGTTGCGGTCGGAACGATGGCCGTTGCTGCCGCCGGTGCAGCTTTCAAGCTTGGCAAGGAAGTAATCAATTCTTTTGCTGATTATGAGCAGCTTGTTGGAGGCGTTGATACACTCTTCAAGGATTCTTCCAAGACTGTGCAGAAATATGCGGCAAACGCTTATAAGACTGCTGGACTATCTGCGAATCAGTACATGGAGACGGTTACGGGTTTCTCGGCAAGCTTGATTCAGTCTTTGGGCGGGGATACCGAAAAGGCGGCCAAGTATGCGGATATGGCCATTACGGATATGTCCGATAACGCCAACAAGATGGGTACGGATATGTCCTCCATCCAAAGCGCATACCAAGGCTTCGCCAAACAAAACTATACAATGCTCGACAACTTAAAGCTCGGTTACGGCGGCACCAAGGAAGAGATGGCTCGCCTGCTGGAGGATGCAGGGAAAATCGCCGGGGTTAAGTTTGATATATCATCTTATGCCGATGTAACACAAGCGATTCATGTCATGCAGCAGCAGATGGGCATCGCCGGAACGACCGCCCTTGAAGCGACAGAGACAATCTCCGGATCTATCGGCGGCATGAAATCTGCATTCCAGAATCTTGTTACCGGTTTGGGTATTTCTGGAGCGGACATCGACATGCTTCTGGCCAACGTAGTTGAATCATTCCAGAACGTCGTAAAAAACATAACGCCCGTCATTGAAAACATAATCTCCGTGCTTCCTGTTGCGTTGACCGGAATAATGGAATCAATGTCTTCGATGCTGCCCATGATACTGTCCACAGTGACGGAGCTTTTCACGGCGGCGCTCACCATGCTTGTTAACCTACTACCCGAGCTTACGCCCGTTGCCATAGATGCAATTCTCACCATCACCAGAGCTTTGCTTGATAACACTCCCATGATCATAACCGCTGCAGGGCAGTTGATTTCCGGGTTAATTGATGGACTTGATTCTTCGATGGATCAGCTTATCCCTGCGGCATTGGCGGGCATCACTATGATTATCAAGGGCTTACTGTCTGGGTTGCCCAAAATACTTAAGACCGCTGGCGAAATTGTCATTGAACTTGCAAAAGGGATATCAAAGACTATCCCTGAGCTAATACCCGTAGCTGTAGACTGCATCATAGCCATAGTCGACACTATAGCGGACAACCTCACCATGATAATTGATGCCGGCTTAGAGATACTGTTAAACCTTGTTGCGGGAATCATAGATAACCTGCCTAAACTCATAGCTGCGGTTCCAAAAATAATCACGAAAATCGTTGAAACACTTACGGCGAACATGGATAAAATTCTTGATTCAGGTCTTAAATTGGTATTTGCAATTATCGACGGAATAGTTAATGCATTGCCTGATCTTGCGAAAGCAGTACCGCAGATAATCACGACTGTTGTCACCGGTCTGGTTGCGAACATCCCCAAACTGCTTGATGTGGGTGTGCAGATGGTCAAGGGTATCTGGGAAGGCATTAAATCAATGGCTACCTGGTTCTGGGAAAAGCTTAAGGAATGGTTCAGCGATGCGCTGGGATGGATTGGAAATCTCCTGGGTATTCATTCTCCGTCCCGCGTCATGGCTGATAAGATTGGTAAACCAATGGTGCAGGGCATTGTGCTTGGCATCACTAAAAACGCCGGTCTGGTTAATGACGCAATGGAAAGCATTGTCCCTGACACATCCGGCATGCTTGGCGCTATTGGCAATTTCGACCGCATCAGCGGACCGGTGAGTGTGACGGGAAAATCGTCGCTTGCTGTGACGCTGGACGATTCCGCGCTGGATAGGCTGGCCGCAAAGCTGTCCGACGCGATTAATCTGGACGGCGCGGCTGTTGTGCTGAATGACAGAGAAATGGGCCGATGGGTGAGAAAGGTGGCGCTGGCATGATCATCAAATACGTCAATTCAAACGGCGCTTCGATCATCCTGAACCAAGGGCATTATCTCATATCCGGTCACGATCTGCGTGACTTTGCGTGGAATCGAACCGTAACAAACCGCCCGTCTGGATTTGGCGGGCGGGTTACGTTTTCCCGCCCGGTGCAGGAAAAACGGATCTCCATTGGCATCAGGGGACGCGAACTGTTTGCGCAAAATGCGGCCGCTTTGATGGCCTTGACCGAGCCGGATATACTCAATAACACACCGGGCAGGCTGTACCTGGGAGAGCAATATCTGATCTGTTTCTTGGCCGTCGCAAGCAAGGTTAACCGATACGCCGATAAATCAAATTGGGTGAGTAAAGACCTGACCGTGTTAGTCACGGAGCCGTTCTGGCGAACCGAAAAGAATTATCATTTCCTGATCGGCGCGGCTGAGGGTGTGGACAACGCGAAACGATACAATCTCCGCTACGATTACCGATACATTGCGAGTGCGGCATCTGGCACGATTGACAACAGCCATTACGCGCCGAGCCAAATGATTATCACCGTATACGGCCCGGTCGAGAATCCGTCAATTACGGTTGGCGGCAGAATATACAGCGTCGCCGCGTCCGCATCCGCTACTCAGCGCATCGTGATTGATCAGCTCCAGCGCCGGATTGAATCGGTCACGGCGGCGGGTGAACGGACGAACCTGTTTGATTACCGCGATAAAGAAAATGACATCTTCCTTCCGGTTGAGCCGGGCGTAAATACCGTGATCTATGACGGATCGTTTAATTTTGACATTACCCTGGTCCAGCAAAGGAGTGAGCCGCTGTGGATATAATTCATGCCGATGCTGACCTTGCTGAGCTGGGCTATGTGGATGAAATCGATCAGTTTGACGCTGAAATATCTCAAGACACTGACATCCAGGTCGAAGATAACTCATTCTCCCTGACCGTCCCAGATATCTACTGGGAGCGGTCGCCCATTCTGGCCGGGCATCACATCTATGTACCCGGCACCGAGTTCGGCGGCAAGGTCGAACTGATCCGGCACAGCACCGCCCTGCAGCAGATTACCGTAAGCGGCGTGACGTGGCGCGGAGCGCTCTACCGCAAAATCATCGAGCCGCCGACGGGTGAAGCGTACAGAGCGGTAAACGGAGAAGCCAATGCGAAGATAGCGGAACTGATCGGCACGAAACTCGGCGCTAATGTGGACGTATCCACAGCGGCAAGCGGCATCACGGTCAATAGGCAATTTAGATACACCAACCTTTTGATCGGAATCTATCTGATGCTGGCCGAACAAGGCGCGGCGCTTGAGGTGCAGTATGATCAGGTGTTAAAGCGCGTGGTGCTGTCGGCGGCAGCAGTAACGGATTACTCCGAAACGATTGACCTGTCACAGGACTACGGCGTAAACATGGTGGCAACCATGGGCGGCTATGACCGATATAACCACATCATTGCGCTCGGCGCGGGGGAATTGACAGAGCGCGATATCCTGCACGTTTACCGCAACGATAACGGCAGCTTGACCACGGTTCCCCCCGCGTGGGTGGGAACAGCCGCAGATCATGTGGCCGTGTACGATTACACCAACCCAGAAACGGTTTCGGAACTACAAAAGGGAGCCGAGAAGCGTCTGCTTGAGATTGCACCGCTCCGGCAGATCGAGATTGACCCGCAGATTGCCGGACTTGACCTGAAGCTGGGCGATATCGTCGGGGCGCGTGACAGGCTGACCGGGATGGCCGGAACTGCTACGGTTGTCGGAAAGATACTGACCATGAATAGTAGAGGCATTAAGCTGGAAACGAGGGTGAAATAATGGCACAGAAAGCAATTACCGTATACACCAAACCCGCAGACCCGGCCCACATTACCGCCGGTGACGATGCGGCGATCTACCGGGCGATACTCGGCAGCGCGTCCGGCATCACGGAGGCCGATGATCAACTGGCCTGCGCGCGGGTGAGTGATACCAGTGTGAGTATTGCTAAGGGCGTATTTTCCAATCAGGGCTTCCTGCTCCGTGTGGACGCGCCTATTACGCTGGCGGTTGATGTCGGGCAGGCTGGATTTAATCGCAACGATCTGATTGTGGCAGAGTATGTGGTAGGTGGCGGCGATACGTCCGACGTGCATGTGCTCAAAGTTATCAAGGGCACACAGACAGCGGGCGCGGCGGCTGACCCGACACTGGAACAGGACGATTTGACCGCAGCGACAGCAGGCGACAAGAGACAGGAGCCGCTTTACAGGCTAACGATTAACGGTACGACACTTAGCGCGACCATTGATCGGATTGCGCCCTATGTGGGCAGCTACTACGCGTAAAGGAGGGGCCCTATGGCGACACGTCATTTTACCGGCGACGCAGGGGATGCACAGGGGCTAAACTATACCCGTACCGTGTCGCTTTCGGGCGGCTCCGCGCTGAGTGATATACGGACGGATTCTGTAATTGCTTATGCGTTCATGTCAACAAACGCCTACACTCACACCTATCAGGTCAGGGCGCGGCTGCTGGACTATTACGGCAGAACGCTGGCCGAAGTTACCAGAACAGATATCAAATTCAACTCAAGCAACTACACCGGCGCGACGTGGGAGTTTAACTTTGGCACTGCGTTTAACCAGAATGATATCGCTTCAATCTCTTTCTTCGGCCTGAACGAAGCAAGCAAGATTTTCGTAAAAGGCTATCAAAGGGTTGATGTCAACTACACGCCGATCACTGTTTGCTCTGCTCCTACCGCCGCGAGTGTGACCCCGTCGCTTTGTGAAAACAGCCCTACCCTTTCCGCGTCCGGTGCGGCCGGGGGCAGCGCGAACGCAATCACCGGCTATGAAATCCAGTACGCAGAATCGGCGAACGGCACGACATACGGCGCGTGGACGGCACTAAAAACCGTATGGACAACCGGCACTTCACTGTCCACAACGGTCACGCTCCCAAGCGTCCGGGCGTATAGCAGGAAGTATCGGCTTAGGACACTCGGCACGGCCGGATCGAGTTATTACAGCGGATGGAAAGAAACCAACGCAATCAAGCGCAATTCGCTTCCGAGCGCTCCGACCGTCTTTACAGCGGCCCCGGAGGTTTACGTTTCGGGCGCAATCGCCCTGACCTATTCCGGCGCGACTGACCCGGACGAAAACTTGAGCACTCATAATATCCAGTTTGCCACAAAAAGCGGTGTGGGAGCGTGGAGCGCGTGGGTGAACCTGACCAACGGAATCACAGCGCACACGCCTACGCTTTCTCCCGGACAGAGCATCAAATACCGTGTCCGTGCGGTTGATGCGCTCGGTGCCGTGTCTGACTGGCTGGAATCAAATTCGTGCGTCAAAAATACGGCCCCGGCTGCTCCTACCGTGAATTATCCACAGACTGGACAGGCGATTTACAACAGTAGACCGCGTTTGCTTGTTACGCTCGGCGCTGACCCGGAAGGACATACACAGCGGCTTGTGGCGAGCGGATTCACACCAAGCCGGGCAGATGGTTTGACTGCGGGCGCGAAAATCGTTCTCAGGCGAACCAATGCGGCGGGTGCGGGGGCGGTTAGCTACTCGATCAAATCTGCCGACCAGTACAACGAGGAATCGACCGCAAAGACCGGCAGTTTAACATACACCGCGCCGAGCTTTACGGACGCAACCATTCAGGGCGGCACGACACGAATCAAAGCGGCGCATGTGAATGAACTCCGCACGATGGTTAACACGATACGCCAATACTACGGCCTGAGCACCGTTGTGTGGGCAGAAACCATCACGGCGGGCGTCACAAAATCGCGCGGGTGGAAAGCGCATGTGATCGAATTGCAGCAGGCGATTAATGATGTGGTGACGCTGGTTAATGGGTGGGATACCGAATCAACGGTCAATAGAATCCCGGCGATGAACTGGGTTGAACTGACTGAAAAGCCGAGCGCTGAGGTGATGAATCAACTGAGGCAGGTGATCACATGGCTCTGACGAAAGCGAAACTGGAAGAACTGATAGAGGCTGGAGATATCGTCATCCCCGGCGGAGCCGGAGCCTCTTTTCGTGTGGACATCGCTACAGGGCTAATCATGGTTACGACTTCTGATGACTACAGCGGGGCCACTTTTGCGGTCAATATGGACACCGGGGAGCTGGAGGTGACAACAACATGAGTACATATAGCGCGGGGAAGGTATCGGTAACGCCGCGTGGGCAATACAGCGCATCAACACAGTACGAACGGCTCGATGTGGTTTCTGATAACGGCAGCAGCTACATGTACATCAACAAAACGCCTGCTACTGGTGTCTCGCTGAGCACAACCACGCACTGGATGGAGATAGCTCAAAAGGGGGAAACCGGTGCCCAAGGCCCTCAGGGGAGCAAAGGCGATAAGGGCGATAAGGGCGATACTGGCGCACAAGGTCCGAAGGGCGACAAGGGCGACCCATTCACGTACAGCGATTTCACCG
>JGI24502J29692_10010386_pt1 | contig 13792 bp, 16 predicted proteins | sample BioPla3RNA1_FD_29692 | JGI IMG/M metagenome (IMG submission 29692)
CAAAAATTAGGAGGGGAAAATATGGGTGGAGAAGCACTAGGAATGGTGGAAACAAAAGGATTGGTTCCTGCTATCGAAGCTGCCGATGCAATGGTAAAAGCAGCAAATGTGAAACTAATAGGCTATGAAAAAATAGGGTCAGGATTGGTAACCGTTATGGTACGTGGTGATGTAGGAGCCACCAAAGCTGCTACTGATGCAGGAGCGGCAGCAGCCGGTAAAGTTGGCGAAATTGTTTCTGTCCATGTAATTCCACGTCCTCATGTTGATGTGGAAAAGATTTTACCTAAGATGGAATAAACCAAAGTTAGGAGGTGATTTTAGTGGAAGACAAACTTGTGCAGCAGGTTGTTAAGGACGTCATGGAAAAACTTAATAATCCCGTAAAGGAAGAGACGGCAGACTCGAAAAGTTTTATTAATCCGGGAATGACTGAGTTTGTAGGTATAAGTGTAGGAGATACCATAGGTCTGGTTATTGCTAATGTGGATGAAGCCCTTCATGAAAAGATGGGAATCGACAAGAAGTTCAGGTCAATAGGAATAATAGGAGCAAGAACAGGTGCCGGACCTCAGATAATGGCTGCAGATGAGGCGGTGAAGGCTACAAATACCGACATTATCACTATAGAATTGCCGAGAGATACAAAGGGCGGCGCAGGCCACGGTTCTCTCATCATTTTCGGTGCTGAGGATGTATCCGATGCACGGAGGGCTGTAGAGGTCACTCTTAAAGAACTGAACCGCACCTTTGGAGATGTATACGGCAATGATGCGGGCCATTTGGAGTTTCAGTATACCGCCAGGGCTAGCATCGCCTTGGAAAAGGCTTTCGGTGCTCCTTTAGGTAAAGCTTTTGGCCTAATAGTAGGAGCTCCAGCGGCTATAGGTGTTATCTGCAGTGATACGGCCGTAAAGGCAGCAGAAGTCGACATATTGGCTTATTCTAGCCCAGCTAATGGTACAAGCTTTTCAAATGAGGCTATCTTGGCTATTTCCGGAGATTCCGGTGCTGTACGACAAGCTATTATCTCAGCCAGAGAAGTAGGGAAACAATTGTTGTGGGCTATGGGTGATGAGCCGCTGTCCACCACTACCCCGTACGTTTAAAAACTTTTTGAAAGGAGGCTCTTAAATTGAAGTCTACAGCATTTAAATCCAAAAGATTTAAGATATTGGCCGAAAGGCCGGTTAACATGGACGGATTTGTAGCCGAGTGGCCTGAAGTTGGTTTGATTGCAACTAACAGTCCCAATGATCCTAAACCCAGCATAAAAATTGAAAATGGTAAAATCGTAGAAATGGACGGCAGGCTCCGTAAGGATTTTGACATGATTGACCAATTTATAGCTGATTATGCCTTAGATTTGGATGTGGCAGAAGAGGCTATGGCTTTGGATTCGACGGAGATTGCTAAGATGCTTGTTGACATAAATGTGCCCAGGGCGGAAATTGTAAGAATTGCACAAGGTCTGACCCCCGCTAAGATAACCGAAGTTATCAATCAAATGAATGTAGTTGAAATAATGATGGCCATTCAAAAGGCAAGGGCCCGCAAACGCCCAGGCAATCAATGCCATGTGACAAATGTTCGAGACAATCCTGTTCAAATAGCTGCAGATGCTGCGGAAGCGTCAGTCAGGGGATTTGATGAACAGGAGACAACCATAGGTATTACAAGGTATGCGCCCTTTAATGCTCTGGCAATTTTGGTGGGTGCTCAGACAGGGCGTGGCGGAGTGCTGACACAGTGTGCTATGGAAGAAGCCTTCGAATTGACTATAGGTATGCGTGGTCTTACTTCCTATGCAGAGACTATATCCGTATACGGTACTGAAAGAGTGTTTATCGACGGTGACGATACTCCCTGGTCTAAGGCCTTTTTGGCATCGGCTTATGCATCCCGGGGTATAAAGATGAGATTTACTTCGGGCACAGGGGCAGAAGTTCAAATGGGCTTTGCGGAAGGAAAGTCCATGCTTTATCTGGAAGCGCGCTGCATCATGCTTACCAAGGGCGCGGGGGTACAGGGATTACAGAACGGTTCTATCAGCTGTATAGGTGTCCCGGGAGCGGTTCCCAGCGGAATCAGGGTAGTAGCAGGAGAAAACCTGGTGACTATGATGCTGGATTTAGAAGTGGCATCAGGTAATGACCAGACCTTCTCCCACTCAGACATAAGAAGAACGGCCCGGTTGTTACTGCTTATGATGCCAGGCACGGATTTTATTGCATCGGGATACAGTGCTGTGCCCAACTATGACAACATGTTTGCCGGTTCTAACTTTGACATTGAAGATGTGGACGATTATATGATACTTCAGCGGGACTTGATGGTGGATGGAGGCCTAAAACCGGTATCTGAAGAAGAGGTCCTTGCTGTAAGGAACAAAGCGGCAAAGGCACTGCAGGCTGTATTTAACAAACTAGGACTGCCTCCTATTACCGATGAAGAGGTGGAAGCTGCCACTGTTGCTAATGGTTCAAAGGATATGCCTCTGCGAGACATAAATGAGGATTTGAAAGCTGCAACGGAAATGATGGACAGGGGTATAACAAGTCTTGATGTAATTAAAGCATTGGCACAAAGTGGTTTTGATGATGTTGCGCAAAATATTCTCAACATGCTCAAACAAAGAATTGCAGGTGATTACTTACATACATCGGCAGTATTGGATGAAAACTTCAATATAGACTCGGCAGTAAACAATCCTAATGATTATCAAGGTCCCGGTACCGGATATCGCTTATCTCAGCAGCGCTGGGATGAAATAAAAGACATCCCCATTGCTTTAAAACCCGAGGATTTTGAGACAAAAGAAGGGGGGAATTGAACATGATAAGCACTGAAGCTCTTGTGGACAAGGTAGTAAATGAAGTATTGAGGCAGCTAAAAAGTGAAGGGATGACTGAAAAAAAGGATTTGAAAGTTTCACAAATCAACTTTTCTGAAATAGGTCCGGCAAAACAAGGAACTATTGAAGATGAAGTTGTAGTCGGTATTTCTCCGGCTTTTGGAGGGCATTTCCAAGAAAACATTGTTGGTGTTCCTTTAAAGGATATTTTGCGGGAAGTTGTTGCAGGAATATCCGAAGAGGGGTTGCAGTTTAGAATTTTAAGGATAAATCACACTGCAGATGTTGCCTTTATTGCCCATACTGCAGCCAAGCTGTCAGGTTCCGGCGTAGGAATAGGGATCCAATCCCGAGGCACCACGGTAATTCACCACAAAGACCTTCAGCCTTTGAACAATTTAGAATTATTCCCCCAATGTCCATTAATGACTTTGGATACCTATAGAATGATCGGGAAAAATGCAGCTAAATATGCCAAAGGAGAATCACCTGAACCCGTCCCCGTTGTCAATGATCAAATGGCGCGGCCAAAATATCAAGCCAAAGCTGCAGTTATGCATAATTTTGAAACAAAATATGTCAAAACAGGTGTTAAGCCTGTAGAACTCAGCTTTTCTTTTAATTAGGGAGGTGTTCGGGATGATTGATGAAAAAAAATTAGAAAATATGGTTCGTGAGGTTTTGGCAAACATGGGGAAAAATGAATCTACGGAAGGGGCCATTAAGGAATGCTCGGAAACGGAGCAATGTAACTTAGATGTAGAAGACTACCCTCTTGCTACACAAAGACCGGATCTGGTTAAAACCGCAAGAGGGCAGAGTTTGGATGATATAACTTTAGATGAAGTCATGAAGGGTAATATAAAACCTGAAGATTTGAGGATAACGGATAAAACCCTTCTAATGCAGGCGGAAATTGCCGAAAAAGTCGGTCGTCGACAGCTAGCCCAAAATTTCAGAAGAGCGGCGGAACTTACAAAAGTGCCTGATGACAGGATACTTGAGATATATACCGCTTTAAGGCCCTACAGATCATCAAAGGAGGAACTGCTGTCAATAGCTGAGGAGTTAGAAAAAACATATAATGCACCCCTTTGTGCAAATCATGTGGAGGAAGCTGCAGAAGTTTATGAGCGTAGGCGTTTGCTAAAAGGGATGGAATAACGGAGGTTTAAAATGCTCGTAGCAGGTGTAGATATTGGAAATAATACCATAGAGGTTGCTTTAGCAAAAGTTGAAGAAAACAGCACTGTCTTTATTTCCAGCGGCATAGCAGCTACTACTGGAGTAAAGGGAACACCGTCAAATATTACCGGAATACGCATGGCTTTGGAGGATGCTTTAAGAAAAGCTTCCATTGATATGAGGAGTTTAGACCTTATAAGATTGAATGAAGCTACACCAGTTATTTCAGATATGGCCATGGAGACAATAACGGAAACCATCATAACAGAATCTACAATGATTGGACATAATCCATCTACACCGGGAGGGAGAGGATTGGGGGTAGGCAAAACTACCCTCATTTTCCACCTGGATAAAGTCAAATCCGGTGAAAAGGTAATAGCAATTGTGCCTAGAAATGTGGACTTTGAAGATGCGGCAATCATTATAAATAAAGCTGTGAGCAGTGGGGTCCGAGTTGAGGGGGCCGTGGTTCAAAAGGATGACGGAGTACTTATATCTAATCGATTGAAAAAGAAGATTCCCATTGTAGACGAGGTAGCCTATATCGATAAGGTACCCATTGGTATGCCGGCAGCGGTGGAAGTGGCAGAACAAGGCTATACCATAAAAACTCTTTCAAACCCTTACGGTATTGCCACAGTTTTTGAGCTTTCTCCGGAGGAAACTAAGAATATAGTTCCCGTGGCAAGGGCACTGATTGGCAACCGGTCTGCAGTGGTAATAAGGACTCCGGCAGGGGATGTGCAAGAAAGAAGGATACCTGCGGGAAGTATGGTTCTTTATGGGGAAAAGGGCAGGACCTCAGTGGATTTGGATGAAGGTGCGAAAGAGGTAATGGAAGAGCTCCAGCGCATATATCCTTTGCAGGATGCCCAAGGAACTTCCGGCACCAATGTGGGAGGTTTACTTGCTAAGATTCGCAGTACCATGGCAGAATTGACGGGGCAGAAGCCTGAGGCCATAAAGATTCAAGATATACTGGCCGTTGATACATTGGTCCAGCAAAAAGTCAAAGGCGGTCTTGCCAATGAATTTTTTGCGGAAGATGCGGTTGGTCTGGCTGCAATGGTGAAAAGCTCTCGACTGCCTATGGAAAAAGTGGCGAAAAAAGTTAAAGAAGAGCTGTCGGTTCCGGTTCATATAGCAGGAGTTGAGGCTAATATGGCCATCAACGGTGCTTTGACAACACCCGGCACTGCAAAGCCTTTGGCGGTTTTGGATTTGGGCGGCGGATCCGTTGACGCAGCATTTTTGACGGATGATGGTAAAATAAAGACCGTTCATATGGCCGGTGCCGGAGATATGGTGAATATGCTCATGGGAGCAGAGCTTGGTATAACGGACAAAATGCTGCTGGAAGACATTAAATGCAATCCCTTGGCAAAGGTTGAAAGTCTGTTTTCCATAAGATTGGAAGACCATACGGTAAAGTTTTTTGACAGCCCCTTAGATCCCAAGATATATGCAAGAGTTATCCTTCTAAAAGATGATGGGATGATTCCACTACCGGGAGACATGAAACTGGAAAGGATAAGAACGGTAAGAAGGGAAACCAAAGAAAAGGTTTTTGTAACAAATGCCCTAAGGGCCTTAGAACAAGTTGCTCCGGCAGGAAATATAAGGCTTTTGGATTTTGTGGTCCTATTAGGAGGGTCCGCCTTGGATTTCGAAATACCTGAAATGATATCCGATGCCCTGGCAAATTATGGAGTTGTAGCAGGGCGCGGCAATATCAGAGGGAAAGAAGGCCCCAGAAATGCAGTGGCAACTGGTCTTGTGCTAAGTGAGTGAGGTATGCCATGAGAAGCTATGATCAAATAAGACCCACAATTTTTATATATTATGATGATTACCATATGATTCAAATTCCCATAAAAAAGGTAAAGGAAGGTTTGGAAGAAGAGGGAGTGCCTTGGGAGGAAAAACAAATCAAGGGAAATGCTCAGTATTTAGCCAAACAGGCAGCCCAAGATTCCCGATTGGGAATAGGTATTGGCCTTTTGTCTGACGGAACATGTCTATTACAGCATCGGCGCATGCCCATGGGCAATCCTATTATGAAGGTGTTAGCCGGCGCCGACACCATGGAAAACTACAGAGTTTTGGGGAGTAATGCCGCCCGGCTGGCTAAAAACATGCCACTTAAGTGGTTTTGAGGAGGGAGAGTGTGAAAGGCAAAAAAGCTCTGGGGATTATTGAAACCTATGGTTTAACATGTGCTATGGAAGCGGCTGATACTGCTGTAAAGGCAGCCAATGTGGAGCTGGTAGGCTATGAGTTGGCGCGGGGAAGCGGTCTTACCACTGTTAAAGTAGTGGGAGATGTAGGCAGTGTAAAGGCAGCCATGAGTGCGGCAAATGCATCGGCCTTGAAAGTGGGAAAGGTAGTGTCAGTTCATGTTATCCCAAGACCCCATAATGACATAGATGTGCTTATGAAGTCGGAAAATTCTTTGGCTGACAAATGTAAGAGGCAAAAAACCGATGATGAAGAACAAAAGCCAGAGGATAATAATAAGTCAGAAGACAAATTGCAGAATGATGAAATACAGGAAGAACAGCAGTCTATAGAAAAAGAAGTGCCAAATGAACAAGAACATACATGCAACTTATGTAAAGACCCCCAATGCCCCAGAAAAAAAGGTGAACCTCGAATAAACTGCATTCACTACGGAGAAGGAGAAATTTGAGGTGAAGTGAGTGTATGGTGAAAAACAAAAAGAACTGGTAGACAAAATTGTTCGATGTGTAATAACACAGCTAGAAAACTGTAAGGAATCCGGTTATGAAATTACAGTGAATATTTCAGCAAGACATGTTCACTTATCAAAAGAACATGTTGAAATACTTTTCGGAAAAAACCATACCATAACCCCTATCCGCGAGCTAATGCAGCCGGGAGAATTTGCTGCCAAAGAAACGGTTATGGTTATTGGGCCTAAGGGAGTTATACAAAATGTAAGGGTGCTGGGACCGCTGAGGGATAAAACCCAAGTGGAGATTTCCAAGACGGACGGATATACCCTGGGAATTGATGCCCCCGTTAGAGAATCGGGAAATCATAAGGATACGCCTGGGTGCATATTGGCCGGTCCTATGGGGGCGGTTCGATTGGAAGATGGAGTAATATGTGCACTCAGGCATATACACATGCCTGAGGATTTAGCCAAGGAGTGGGATCTAAGCAACAATCAGCATGTCAAGGTTGCTACTTGCGGCAAGCGTAGGGTCGTTTTCGATAAAGTTCTTGTTAGGGTATCTCCGGATTTTGTCTCGGAAATGCACGTAGATACCGATGAGGCCAATGCGTCAGGGATAAAAAGTGGAGACAAAGTATTTCTTATGAATTAAGGAGGAAGAAACCCTTGTCCCTAAATGATACGAAGTTTGGTGAAGAACTATGTAAAACTTTTTGGGACTGTATAAATGGAAGTATTCATTCCGGCTCAGGAAATTATCGGGTGGGAGTGGATTTAGGCACTGCAAATGTCGTAACGGCGGTGGTTGACGGTGACGACAACCCTGTAGCCGGAAGAATAAAAAGAGCTGAAGTTGTGAGAGACGGTATAGTGGTTAATTTCGTTGAAGCAAGGAATATCGTTGAAAGTATGCTTCAGGAACTTCGGCAGGACCTTGGGGCAGATTTAGAATACGGGGCTTGTGCAGTGCCGCCGGGCACAAGGGAAGGGGATTTTCGGGCGGTCAGGTATGTGGTGGAATCAGCAGGTCTTCAGGTATCAGATGTATTTGAAGAACCTGTGGCAGCTACAAAGGTGCTAGGTATGGAAGATCAAGTCATAGTGGATATAGGCGGCGGAACTACAGGCATATCTATAGTAAAATCCGGCCAGGTTATCTATACTGCTGATGAACCTACCGGAGGAGTGCACTTTACTTTAGTGATTGCCGGCAATTACGGTATAGATATTGATGAAGCTGAAGAAATGAAGCTTAATGCTGTCAACCATAGAAGACTCCTGCCTATAGTAAAGCCTGTAATGGAAAAAGTGGCCACTATAATTCATGAACACATAATGGGACATGGTGTTGAAAAAATCTGTTTGGTGGGCGGGACAAGCAGTTTTGAGGGTTTGAAAGATGTAGTGGAACAAATAACCGGTATTCCTGTTTATGTTCCTGAACACTGCATCCTGGTTACACCCCTAGGAATAGCACTTTCATGCAGAAGAGGGGGATTTAAATGAACAGAGTCCAACTGGAGGAAAGATTGAGAGTTTTAGTGGAAGAAGCGGTAATTAGGATTTTGAAAGGCAGGCTGCTGGTCATAATGACCGGGGGAACCATTGGAGCGGAAGCTGCCTTAAAGCAGCTGGAAAAAACCTTAGCCCTTAAAAAGGTTAGTATTGATGTGATGTTTTCTGCTGCAGGATCAAGAATCCATAATACGAAATCCACAATGGATAGGCTAAAAGCCCATAAAATCTTTATTGAAGGCAGTGAAAGAATAGAAAGTATAAAAGATTACACTGGAGTAATCTTTCCCGTGCTTTCCAGAAATACTGCATCTAAAGGGGCAAACTTAATCTTTGACGGGTATGCGGCAGAATTAATGGTAGATGCTCTTATGCTGGGGATTCCCGTTGTTGCCGCAAAAGATGCGGCGGATGTGGAAAGTCTTGGGTGGAGTAAATTAGGTTTTAGGTGGGCAAATGCAAATCTTAAAGGTGCTTTCAGCAAGAACCTTTCCATACTGGAGGCTTATGGTGTTCACTTGTGTGCCGCAGATGAACTGGGTGATATGGTGGAAAGTGTAATCTTTGGTGATAAAACTGCTAATAACGTGGCAAAGATTCCTGGCAAAACTTCCGTGGTCAGAATTGATAAAAACCCCGTTACCCGAAAGGACATTGCAGCTTATTTAGACGGAGAACACGAAATATGTATTCCGCGTAGTGTCCTGATAACACCCCTTGCACAGGATGTCATACGGGACTTCAATCTAAAAATCATAAGGGAGTAGGGGGATAAAAATGCTTTTGGCAAAAGTAGTTGGGACAGTGGTGGCAACAAAAAAAGATGAGACTTTGGTGGGGTCCAAACTTCTGATAGTTCAGCCTTTACGGAAGGGAATAGATGATACAAAAGAAAATGACGAGGTTATCGTGGCCGTTGACTCCGTAGGAGCAGGTGTGGGAGAGTTGGTTTTGATGGTGGTGGGAACCACTGCCAGCCGTATAATGGCAAATGATAAAGCCCCCGTTGATGCAGCGGTGATTGGAATAGTTGATGATATAGAAATGAGCGGGGGGTATTGAAGTTGGGCATATATACCAAAACAGGAGATTTTGGCAAGACCGGCCTTTTAGACGGGACAAGAGTGTACAAAAGTGATATAAGGATTCAGGCTTATGGGACCGCAGATGAACTTGTAGCCGCCATTGCACTGGCAAGGTCTTTCAATTCCAGGGAATACATATCAGACATTTTAAAGAAAGTTGAAGAAGAACTGTTTTTGCTTGCTTCTGAGCTGGCTGCCCCTAAACCTGATATATTGAAAAATAAGATTACCCAGGAACATATAGATTGGCTGGAAAAAAGGATTGACGAGATAATGGCAAAAACCAGCCTGAAGAATGACTTTATTGTGCCGGGACCCTATAATTCATCAGCTTCCATTCATTTGGCAAGAACTGTTGCCCGAAGGGCGGAAAGACAAGCGGTAAAATTAGACTTGGAAACACCGGTTCGAAGTGAAATCTTGGTGTATTTAAATCGATTGTCTGATTTGCTTTTTGCTTTGGCAAAATACCAAGAGGAAGAGGAGACCGTAAAACAAGCCATGGAAAAAATAAAGATTGATACGGGAATGGGCAGGGGCCCTCATAGTATGACCTTGGATGCAGCCAAAGCCGTTATACAAGCTGCGGAGCAAAGAGCCATGGAAATAGGGGTGCCTATGGTCATTTCCGTTGTGGACAAAGGTGGTCATTTAATAGCCCTGCACAGAATGGACGGGGCTCTCCTTGCAAGTGTAGAAATATCGATTAATAAAGCCTATACCAGTGTTGCCTTTAGATTGCCCACATCGGCTCTTGACACCTTGGCAAGACCGGAAGGGGAGCTTTTTGGAGTGAACACCTTAAATGACGGAAGGTATGTGACTTTCGGCGGAGGTGTTCCAGTTTTTTATGGCAATGATGTTATAGGTGCTATCGGAGTCAGCGGAGGAACCGTACAAGAAGATGAAAAAGTTGCCAAAGCCGGTTTAAAAATCATAACCGAAGGGAGTTGAACAGTGAAACCATGATTCAGGAAGAACTTATTTCTCTCATAAAAAATAAAGTAATGGATGAGTTGTCAAAAGATAAAGGTCATAATGAAGGGGAACTGGGTATATTTGATACAGTGGACGAAGCAGTAAGTGCCGCAAAGGACGCTCAGAAGAGGCTAAATTTACTAGATATGGAAAAACGGGAAATCATCATTTCTACCATTCGAGAAACATGCATTAACAATGCAAATCACCTAGCTGCCCTTTGTGTGGAAGAATCGGGGATGGGAAGAGTGGACGATAAAATAGCAAAAATAATCCTGGCAGTCAAGAAAACTCCGGGCACTGAAGATTTGATTCCTTGGGCAAAATCCGGTGACCATGGATTGACCCTTGTAGAAAGGGGCCCCTTCGGTGTCATAGCATCAATAACCCCTGTAACAAACCCGGTTGCAACCATTATAAACAACGGCATAGGCATGATTGCAGGAGGCAATACGGTAGTGGTAAATCCCCATCCAAGAGCTGTTCAGGTCAGTATAGAGGCAATCAAACTCATAAACGATGCCATAGCTAAAGCCGGCGGACCTAAACATCTGGTGTGTACAGTAAAAAATCCTACTATAGAGACCAGTCAACAAATGATGCAGCATCCTAATACCAGAATGATAGCGGCAACGGGAGGGCCGGGGGTAGTCAAAGCTGCTCTTTCATCAGGCAAAAAAGCCATAGGCGCAGGTGCGGGGAATCCACCGGCGGTGGTGGATGAGACTGCCGATATAGCAAAAGCCGCTCATGATATAGTGCTGGGTGCAAGCTTCGATAACAATCTTCCCTGCATATCGGAAAAAGTGGTAATTGTAGTAGAGCAGGCAGCCCAAAAACTTATGGATTGCCTGAAAAATGAAAATATATATATTCTAAATGATGGGGAAGCCGAAGCAATCACCGAAAAAATCATCGTGGACGGTGGAATGAATAAGGACTTTGTCGGCAAGGATGCAAGTTATATATTAAGTCAGATTAAAGTAATGCCTATGTCTGATGTTAGATTACTGGTAATGCCCACAAATAAAGAACATCCTTTGGTTTATATTGAACAGTTGATGCCGGTTCTGCCGGTGGTAACCGTTCCCGATGTGGATGCAGCCATTGATTTGGCGGTAAAATGTGAACAGGGCAATCGCCATACAGCAGTAATGCATTCTAAGAATGTTGATAACATGACTAAATATGCGAGGGCAATTGAAACTACGGTTTTTGTGAAAAATGGCCCTTCATATGCCGGTATAGGTATGGGAGGGGAAGGATTTACCACCTTTACAATTGCAGGACCTACCGGTGAAGGTTTGACTTCTGCCAGGACATTTACCCGGCAGCGGCGATGCACCTTGGTAGACGGATTTAGAATTATCTAAAAGAAAACCTGGACGTAGATTTGAGCAGCTAGGAGATGGTGGACTTGGAAGAAAGGGAAAAACTGAGAGAAATGGGTGTAGTGGGGGCGGGAGGTGCAGGATTTCCCACCTATGCAAAACTTAAACAGGGTGGTATTGATTACTACATAGCAAACGGTGCAGAATGTGAACCACTCCTGGATGTGAGCAAAGAAATCATGGCTCGGTTCCCGGATAAGGTTTTAAAGGGACTAAACCACCTAAAAAACTATACTGGAGCCAATAATGCTGTAATTGCATTAAAGGGAAAATATAAAAATGCTTTAAAAGCATTGAATAATAATCTGGTAAACAAGGGTTTTGATATAAAGCTCTTTGAAATGGGAGATTTCTTCCCCGCCGGTGATGAACAGGTAATGGTCCATGATATCACCGGTAGGGTAGTACCAGAAGGGGGAATACCCCTTCTAGTGGGAGCAATCGTAAACAACATCGAAACCTTATACAATGTCTATAATGCTATCGAAGAAAACATTCCCGTCACCGATAAATTCATCACCGTAGGCGGTGATGTAAAAAACCCAATAACCCTTAAAGTGCCGGTAGGTACCCAAATCGGTTGGCTGCTGGATTTCCTGGGGGTTGATTACAAAAATAAAGTCATAATCGACGGCGGCCCCATGATGGGAAATATTGTAGACCTCACCTCACCAATTACAAAGATCACCGGCGGACTGCTCATATTCTCCAAACAACATCCTGCTGTAACAGTCAAAGAGTCCAGCTTAGAATACATCTTCAAAATGGCGAGAATTGCCTGCATCCAATGCCGGTACTGCACCGAACAGTGCCCCCGGTATCTTCTGGGTCATGACCTTCAGCCAAGTAAGATAATGCTTACAGTAGGCTTTAGACTTACCAACAACTATATAAAGCAAGCCCTCCTATGCTGTGAGTGCGGCGTATGTGAGGCCTACTCCTGTCCTCAGCAGCTCTCACCCAGACGGGTAAATATAGCCATTAAAAAAGAATTAGCCCAAGCCGGTGTGAAATACATAACAGAAAAGGTTGACTTTACACCTAGTGAAGCCAGAGATTGGCGAAAGATTCCCACCGGTCGCCTAAAGACGCGCCTACAACTTACTGAATTTGACAGACCTGCATTATTAGTAGACGGAGATTTTGTAAAACCGCCGGAAGTTTGTATTCCTACTAAACAGCATACAGGAGCTCCTGCAGTTCCTGTAGCCCGCCCCGGTGACAAGGTTCAAAGGGGCCAAATCATAGGCAAAGTTTCTGAAGACAAACTGGGCTGCCACATCCATGCCAGCATAGACGGAACTGTAACATATAGTGATAAAGATAAAATCATTATCCGGGGGGAGGAATCTTAATGGAAAGAGCCATAGGTCTTATAGAGACCATCAGTATAGCAGCAGGCATAGAAATAGCAGATGTAATGGTTAAAAAAGCACCCATAAGGCTATTTTTAGCCAGGCCCATTTGCCCCGGTAAATTCATAGTCCTTGTAGGCGGTGATGTGGAAGCAGTAAAAAACTCCTTACAAGCAGGCTGTAAGATTGCAGAGCATTACCTGGCCGACTCCATATTGATTTCCCGTGTTCATGGGGATGTATTTTCAGCCTTGGAGGCATCTGTGGTTATTGACGATATCGGAAATCTCAGGGCTTTAGGTGTAATCGAGACCTTTTCCGTGGCCTCGTGCATCCTGGCCGCCGATGCGGCGGTAAAAGCCGGTGGAGTAAAGCTGGTTGAAATAAGACCTGCCATGGGCCTTGGAGGTAAGTCCTATGTGACAATGTTGGGCGATGTCAGTGCCGTAGAATCAGCGATAGATGCAGGCCGGCAGAAGGCTGAACCGGAAGGCATGCTTGTAAAAAGCGTAGTTATCCCTTCCGCTGCCAAGGATGTATTAAAAGCCCTTCTTTAAGGTTGAATATTTAGGGACGGGTACAAAATATTCATCACTTGCAGCAAGCCTGAAGTGGGTAGGAATATAATTTTGTAAACAATCATTAGGTGTGAAAAATATTTAGGGACGGTTCCAAAACATTCAAAGCACTTACTTAAGGATACTTACTTAAGTATAGGAGAAAACCGG
>JGI24502J29692_10006826_pt1 | contig 13667 bp, 13 predicted proteins | sample BioPla3RNA1_FD_29692 | JGI IMG/M metagenome (IMG submission 29692)
ACTAAACATGCCAACAATAGTTCAACAATTAGGTCAAGGAATCCAAGGTTTGCGGGACGCAGGAGTTAACGCAACTAAGTGGATTGATCGCCCACTGTCATCAACGGCAGGAGCGATTGCTGGCGATGTTATATCTTCGCTTCCGTCTCTCTCAACAGAGATTTTGAACTATTATTGGCCAGACAACTATGAACTTTATGACTGCATTATTCAGATTGTAAACCCGTTAAATCAAACGCCGGTTGCACAATTTGATTTTACAGTAATGCCAGAAAATCTTGACATTCCTCATAAATATAGAACTCGAGTTGTTCCAACTCTTACAAGAAATTTTGTGCTTGATTCGGCTTATGAAGCACCTGCACAGTTCACTCTAAAAGGCAATTTTGGAACGAACCATAAGCTGGTTATAAACACAAAAGATGAAGGTCTCTCAGGTTTAGATGGACAGAACTGGTTGACAAAACATTTTGTCACGGGGTACGGTATTTGTAAGAGACTTGAGAAGATTGTACAACTTAGCCACGCAGTTGACTCAACAACACAAACGCCATATCAAACATATTTGATAACGCGCGCTTTTAATGCTTCAATGCGAGTCGAGTTTAATCAAGCAATCTTCAAGCAGACAGTCCGGAAGAATAGGATTTGGCAGTACGAACTTTATTTTACTAAAATAGCAGATGAAAGACCGAAACAAGAGGAAGAGAAACTGATTACGAGATTGACCTCAAAGGTTACTTCAAAACTTCTTTCAGACACTGTAACTCCTCTTTATAACGGACTTTTCTCATATATAGTTAAATACGTCTAATGGGATTTGTTGACAACATAAAACAAAAGGCTTTCGCAATGAAAATGGCGAAAACTTCGAATCTTTCTTCAGAAGAATTCGAACAGTTTGTTCGTGACCATACAAATTTCATAGCAACTGACTTCGAGCAAATAAACAGCGCAATTCTTCATAAGACAACTCCGTCTTCTTCAGCAGTAGAGAAGCTATTTAATTTAAGTGCAAGAGCACTTGATTTGTCAAATAAACTAAACGCAGAATACACAGATGGAGTATTCATCAAATATGCTGACACGATTTTAGAAATCAGGGATGTGTATGACACAATCACAAACGCATTTTATTTGATGGGTTACTCGGACGGGGCTGGATTCACAAAACAAGAGAATTACGAAATTTACACGATTCGTCAGTTTGATACGATTAGATCGATTGCAAAGGAAAAATATAACGATCCACAGAAGTCGGCAGACATAATAAAAGCCAATCCGTGGCTTATGGGTCTTACTCCGGAGCAATATAGGTTTAAAGAAATCAGACTTCCTCGCGAATACATTAGAAAAGCTTCAATCAGCCAGAACTTAGGAGACGAATCGTGGGGCGTTGATCTACCAAATAATTTGGAGGCTGATTTCGATGGCGATTTGAAAGTTCTTACGTATAAGGAGTCTCTACTGCAAGGCGTAACGAACATTGTTTGTTATGGTCTTAAATCAGTTCCAGAGGACGACAATGTAGGTAATGCTTTTATCAATCAGATCGGAGCTTCTTATTTGGTTCTCAATCCTTTGATAGCAGCAAATGCATTAAAGCGCGCAGTAATGCTTGATGAAGCCGTTGACACTTTCACAATTTCAGACTTGAAAATCACAGAGGACTCGTTCTCTGCAACTCTTAGAGTTAAGCCAATCAATTCAAACAAAATATTTGAGCTGAATTTATGATACACAAGTATAAAATAGAGTCACCAGATGCGATTTTAACTGAACTTATACAGAAGACGAAAGTAGGTTCAAACAATGCGCTAACTAGGTTTACAAAGAATTCAGTAGCCAGAGGCATACTCTATGCTTTCGCGACAGTCATATCTTATGTCAAGGGATATATCGATTTGGTCGAATCTAAGAAGTTTTTGTCCACTTGTTCTGGTACAGACCTTGATGATTATGCACGCGAGTACTATGGACTTAGAAGACGAGCGGCGTCGAAATCATCCGCAGAAATTTATGTTTATGCGACTCCAGGAACAACTTATCCAGCAGGAACAAGATTTACTTCCCAAACAGGCATAGAATTTATAAGTCTTCAAACAAAAACGCTTGAAGAAGGCATTCCTTTTGCTTTTATTCAAGTTGAGTCAGTAGGCTACGGTTCAGCAACAAAAGTTTATTCGGGAACTATTAATTCGTGTGTGGACGCTCCGGCAGGTCATATTTCGTGCACGAATTTCATTCCAGCAATAGGAGGCTATGATGAGGAATCGGACGATGAGTTCAGAGCACGTCTTTACTCAATACCACAAAAAGTAGCACAGGAGACTCCTGCGAAGATTGAAGCACTTACATATGAACTATTTCCACAAGTTGGAAAATGTTTCTGTTATGCAACTTCTTACGGATTCGCTCATTTGGCAGTTATGAAGCCTTCCGGCGCAGATTTTACAGAACAGGAATGTTCAGAAATTAGAGCGACTCTTCAGCAATATCTCGGATATTCAAACTCAATCAATCTTAAAGTTGTTCCGCTTAACAAGATTTTCATTGATTTTTACTGCAATGTTAAAATCAAAGCATCGGCAACATTCCAAGAAGTTTTTGAGAGAATTCAAGAAGTTCTTCTTGCTTATTTTGAGCCAAGATTTTACAATTCATCCTCTGTTCGAGGAGAACTGGTTCTTTCAGAGCTTACAAAGATTCAAGAGATTATTGACATCGATCAGTCGTCGTTTTCGTTGTTTGAGGACATTAAAACTCCAAAGACCTGTATCCCGTGGCTAAGAACCATTAACATCCTTATGGAAAAGGAATCAGGTCAGACGTTTAACATAACACAAACAATTCCAACAATTGTGTTTTCAGACTTTAATCCAAACTCAACGGATAGATATATAGAAGTAATATAATGTCGAAGTTTAAAGAACATATAGACAGGGAATTCGAGGCTTCTTTGCCTCTTTGGATAGATAAATCCTCTTTGGTTTTAAAGGCAATCAAGGAGGCAGCGCTGTCCAAAGTTGCTTCTATTATATCACAATATAATGAAGAGTCGGATTTCTTATCATCTAATAAAGCAAAGGCAGACAAGCAAGATGACTATTCACTCAGATTTTCGGAACAGCAAGTCGCCACAAGATTCAAAGACAAGTTTAGATACCTATTTAGAAGAGGCGCTAGAGCAAGTTTGGCGGAACTTCAAGATATTTTAAACTCGTCAGATCCAATGCAACTTACAAGTGAAACAGAACTTTCAAGTGGTTTTAATCTGAATAGTGCTTCTAATATTAGAGTTACTGACTCAAATTCTATTATGAGCGGGTGGATAGCGGATGTTACGTTTCCAAGCATTGATTCTGATAATACCCCAAACGCTCAAGACAAGAATGACTTTATCTTCTCTGAAGAATGTTTCCTTTTTGTAGAAGTAGTAAACCACTCAGATTTTTCAAATGAAGAGTTAAAGGAAATCTTACTGCATGATTACTTACCTTTCGCAATTCCCTCTATAGTAAAATTCAATCTTTCATTATGAAATCAAGATTAGCGAAAATAGTATCTGGAGAGTACATATCGTCTCCTATGATTAATTTCTTGTCGTCGGCTCTTGTCGAACAACAAGATAATTTCGTTAACGCGGTATTTAGAGGCTCCGGCATTATTTCAGCTTTTGACACAGACGGAGCTTATGATACTTCGTTGAGGGTTGTAGCGGGTTCAAACAATAATATTGTTGTTTCAGCAGGCGTCTTTGTTGCACCATCAGGAAAAGTTATTTCAGTTCCAAGAACTGAGACAAACATTCAGGTTAGACAGCTGAATAAGATTTTTATCAGATATAAGCAAACTATTTTTGTTCCAGATGTAACAATATCTGGCAATCAAGGAAGTTTACAGCTTTCATATTCAAACGAGTCAATCCTTGACTACATTTGTCCAGGCATGGCGATTCTTACTGAATCGATGTACAACCAAGGACAATATACAGGTATTAAGATAGCTTCAGTTGGAGCGTCAATAACTCTTGACTCTCCACTTCCAGCCAATGTTTCAAACGAAAAGGTCATCGTTGTTCCAAAGTTTATTACAGGTGTTTCAACTTTGGATGCCTCCTGTGTTTATCGTTTTGACTCGTATGAGATTTTGGATGAAGCTTCACTCACACCGGGTCAAACAGTAGGAGACGATTGGATTCTTCTTGCAACAGTAACATATTCGGATGCCGATTACCAAATCAACAATATTCGTGTTTCGTCAGAGAGGGACTTGTCTGAAGACACAACAAATGATGTCTATAATTATTTGCCTAACGTTGCGTCACTTGCAACAGCATTTTCAGACGACGTTCAATATTTGATGCGTCTGTTCTTTACAGAAGGAGTTCTTCAAATTGGTACAGAAACCAAGAACATTTATTTGAACTCACACGAACAAAATACTGATGAAGGCACTATCAACAATTTCTTTGATGTTGCGCTCAACTCAACAAGAAAGTTTAGAATTGGCGATGCTGGAGAAGCAGAGGACTATCTGATTAGACTGTTTTCGAATGCCTCGATGCAGAGGAGTTATGAGCTTCCGAACGGAGAGTCCACAAATCAAGACTCCATTAACATCAATCTTCTTGCAAAGCAGATTCCAGAGCAACTTCAAGCGATGTTTGCTTCAACTCCAGCTGAAGCAAGAATTAGCGGTAGCACAATTACGCTAAGCTCTAAGTCTAATGTGTTCTCAGTATCAGGCGCTGGAGACGTCAAATCAATTGTTGTTGAAGGCCCAGCCGCTAATTTTGTGGGTGAAACAATTATTCTTAAGTTTAATTCAAGAGTTTGTATTTGCACTGGTGGAAACATAATTTCCAACTTCATAACGCAGACATCTTCAGAAGACGATCCGTTCTTTGTTGAGGCAGGCGAGATTCTCACTCTTGTTAATATTGGCTTCTCTTATTATATTGTTTCAGCTCCAATAACAGCAAGAAAGTCGATACAAGACTTACAACAATTAGTTAACAGCCTGTCTCAGACAGTGACGCAGCACAACTCAGATTTCTTGCAGTTCAGAGAAACAGTATCATCAAATTTTGATGGTATTAACTCAAGAATTTCAGATGATGAAGCAACTTTGTCAGAACAGGCAGGAGATATAGCAACTTTGAAGTCTCGTGTTTCGGCAACAGAGTCTCAAATAGCATCAGCAGAAACACGTTTGGAGGCGCATGATGCAACTCTCGCTGATCATGAAACAAGACTTTCAGAAAATACAACAACGCTTAATCAAGCGACACAAAATATAGCATCCTTAACAACAAGGGTCGCAAACCTTGAATCATTTACAACAGCTATCGAAGCTCGTTTGTCTGCTGTAGAGGCAAGAATTGCATCATTTGTTTCAGTTCCTAAGCGTACAATTATTGCAGTAGACCTATCATCATCACAGGTTACTTCAAAATTCGACCAGACAGGACTTGGCATGTCAGGAACAGAGTTTGAAGGATATGCGATTTGTAATGGTTCTAACGGTACTCCTTCTTTAGCAGGCAGAACGTTGGCAATGGCTTCGGCCGTTGGTTCTATTACAGCTCCTTTCCATACGTCAGGAGATAGGCCATCTGGAATAACTCCACCGAGTGGTTGGACTCAAATTCCGGCAGGATTGGTTTTGAATCTACAATCGTATATAGGTCAGTTCAATTTTGAGGCTTCGTTCAGAAATCTTCCAAGGCATAATCACTTCTTCCCTGCAGATGACCAACTGATGGATAACTTTCCATATAACTCTTCATTTTATAAAGGGTGTGGTAGAGGAGACAATTTAGGAAGTTTTAACTACGATGCTCATTCTGAGACTTCAGGTAGCGCTTATCCATACTCAACGTCGTATGCTATTGTCAATATGTCAATTAGCCCAAATGGTAGAATTACAAGTTTTGCATACGGTCAAGACAATACAGAAGTTGAAGATTTGTTTTTTACTCAGCCAACGTATGTAACGCTGTTCCTTATGAAACTTGTTTAAGGGGTTAAACGATAGGTTTTCAAGTACAATTAAAGGTGCGCAAGCGTCTTTAATCGTTTATGTAAGTATATTATCTCATGAATAAGACAGATTTATTAAGAACGCTTATAAAGTCAGACACTCGATCGATAATAATTGAGTCAGGTTCCCCAGTCAAGTCAAAGAATACTTTAATTAATATTCTTCAAGACAAGCACTGTAGCTTTAGTTTTGATGGCCATTGTGGCACGTGTAAAGACTGCAAGCGAATAGAAAAACTCGAATCAAATATTCATCCAGACGTGTTTTATTTTGGAGGACCACTGTTTTCTATAGACAACGCGAGAATGCTAATACGCCAAACAGAAGCCCAGCCGCTTGAGTTTGATGAAAGATACATTATATTTGATGTCGATAAGTATTCTCCAGAATCACAAAACGCAATCCTGAAGATTTTAGAGGAAGACTTCGATTTTGAATCAAATGCGAGATTTATTTTTATTGTTCGTTCGTCTTCAGTTCTTTTGCCAACAATTCAGTCACGTTCAGTTACAGTCGTACTTGAATCAAACTCAACAAGGGAATTTGAGTCACTAGTACTAAAGAAACAATACACGAAGAAGGAATATGTAGCATATTTGTGCTCTTACAAAGAAGTCAATCTAAATAAAGCACTCTATATCAAGGAAAAGTTCAATTTGAATATTGAAGAAATTTCTGACAAACTTCAGAAGATGTATGTTCCAAAGGAACTTTCACAGGACTTCTTTACGAATTTGGAGGACCTTAAAGCATATCCGTTTATTTTTGTATATAAAGCAATCGAATATGATTTTGTTGTCAACAATAAACAAAATATGTATGAGCTCGAACGGTTTTATCGTCTTTTCTATAGGAAGAACTTTAATAAGTCCAAAAATGTCAGAGACAATTTAGCCGTTATGCTAAGAATGTGGTACTTCCTAAATAAACGCGAGTTCTTTAATCAATATTACAAAGAATGAAATTATCGGAGTTTAAGAAAATATACTCAGACATCTATAAAAGTCCATCTGATTTTAATCCTCAAAATTCAAGTCGGTTTGATTTGTTTTTGAGATATATGAAGATGGGTTTTAAACTTGAAGACTATCAAGTTCCGGCAGCGTATGTTATGGCTAAATTTCCAAACATATGGTATACAGATGCGCCGGGCATGGGAAAGACGCCGACTACAATAGCTGCAATGTCTGATATGTACCACAACGGTAAGACCAAATTTTTGGTTGTTGTGCTAGCTTCGATTATAGGGCAGTGGAAAGACTCATTTTCAAAGTTCTCGACGTTTGAGGTTTCAGTCGTAAAAGGACAGAAAAATTCCAGATATTCAACATACGAGACTTTTTCAAAGGGAAAGTCAGACGTTTTATTGGTGTCTTACACAACACTAATAACAGATTTTGAGATAATCAAGAAGTTCAATTTTGATGTCATGATCTGTGATGAGTCAGATTTCATTAAGTCAACGAAATCTCTATCATTTCAGTGTGTGCAGGAACTTTCAAGGAAGATAAGGTCGATAAAACTTCTGACAGGAACCCCATTTACAGGCAAACTCGAAGACTCCTTTTACGCAATAATTTTACTAACGCACGAGAAATTCAGCTATTTCTCATTGCTTAGAAACTTTTGTGTGCAGCGCAAGGTCGATGTTCCTATTTATGACAAGAAGTCAGGAGCCAAGAGAATGATTAAAACAAACGTCATAGACTCATACAAGAACATTGAACAGTTCAAGGAGATTACAGACGGTTATATATTTGGTCGTTCTTTCGAAGAAACAGGAGCCACACTACCGCAGATAAAGGATTTCTTCATTCAAGTTGCTCCATCAGAAAAGCTTCTCGCTTTCCAGAAATTAGCACTTGCTGGAGTGTTTATCCAGCCAAATAAAGAGAAGATCAAACTAAACTCTTTACAGAAGATTTCATACCTGCACAGAGCAACACATGGTTTGTCTACACTATACCCCGACACAACGACTAGAAATCCAAAGAAAGAAGCATTGTTAAATTTACTAGATCAGTTTGGAAAGGAACAGGTCGCAATATTTTGCAATTACAAGAAAGTTCCAGAGGAGATATACGATATTTTAGAAGCAAGAGGAGGTTGTTCAAGATGTGACGGTGGAATTGTAGGAAACTCAAGACTTAATTCACTTGAAAAGTTCAAAGATGGAACAAATCAGTTCTTAGTGTTAACATTGGCGGGATATGCTGGAGTTGATTTATGGAATTGTCATAATCTTATCATATACGATTTTATATACAACAGAGCAAAATTTGAGCAAATTAAAGGCAGAATAGTCAGGAAGAATTCAATAAATCCAGTCTCTAACATATATTACATTTTCTGCAAAGGTACCATAGATGAAGCAATATGGGCATTACTAGAAAGAAGGAAGAATTTAATGAACTTCTTTGAAACAGAAGAGGCGGTAGGCCACGAAATTTTGGAAGACCTTCAGAAAATTAAAGGAATTCAATTAAGTATTTTGTAGTGATTTTAGCGCTTATGTCGTATATTAAGCAGAGACAAGTTAAATAGTAATAATCTTAAACATCACAATTATGCTGTATCAAATATCGTTTTCGGCTCTTCTCACTGAAACAGGCGAAGAAGCCAAGCAGGTAAAGAAAGTAGCTTATGTAGCCGCTGATTCTACGACAGAAGCTTCAGCAAACCTTCTCAAGGTTTTGGGAGACTCTCGTAAGGACCTCAATTTGTCTTCTGTGACAATCAATGCTATCTCTTCTTCTCCAGTTAAGGAGGTTTACTTCGACAAGTCGAAGGAAGATGTCTTCTTCAAGGTTCGTGTCGGCTTCAAGGACAATGTAACGAAAAAGTTCAAGTACGTTCACTGGCTTGTTCAGGCCAACACGCTTCTCAACGCCATCGCAAAGACAGAGCAGGCAGCCAAGTCGTCATCCGCAGACTTCGAAGTCTACAATGGAACCATTACCGAGAATATCGTCGTTCCAGAACTTGTTGGCGACTATGCAGTAGAGTAATCTTCACATTCATTTCGACCAAATAACGAGTATACTTCAATGAAGTTTACTCGTTATTTTATTAGATTAAACAATAATTGAAATATGGCAAAGAACCCAGCAATATCAAAGACTAAAGTTTTGGTAGCAGAAGATGGAACAAGGACGTACGAAAAGACATGTCCTCGTTGCAGGAAGATATTTATTGCTACTCTTCCACAGCGAGTGTTTTGCTCAGATGCTTGTAAAGAAGCTTATAATAAAGCAAAGAAATCGAAGTCAAAATCAGGGAAACGGTATGCGCGCAAGCACAACGTTTCACGTGCTGTAGAAACAGCTGCAAGAAACTTAAGCAGGCGTTTGATGATGCTTATTTTTAAGCCGATAGATGCAGTCACAGGCGAGGAATTTAATTCATGGGATTTTATTCAATGCCATCATCTGGATCTTTGCTGCTTAAATACAGATCCGACAAATTTAGTTCCATTGACGCCGCAGCAACACGATCAATTGCACAAAGAATTAAAAGAGAAGTTCGGAAAAGACATCGAAGACAGACTATATCAGTTTGGACGTCGGTCAGTTAACTTTGGTTCAGAAGCAGAGTTTCAAGAGTATCTTGATTTGAAGCGCGAAGTAGTAAATTTTCAAAGGAGTAAATTTAAGTTAGAGTTTAATCAAGTCAAACCGAAATTCGACGATGGAGAATAAATGTCCGTACTGTAATGGCACAAAGCACGTTTTAGTTAAGGCGAAGGACGGGTCTGAGAGACTTGTTCGATGTAGGTGTCTCATAAAGGAAGAAATTCGAAAGAAGGTCGAGTCGTTCAATCTAAGTTTCGACATTATTGATTATTTAGTCGATGAACAAGGATTCAGATTTTCAGAAGATAAGGATGGACAGGCCGCGAAGAAGTTTTATTCGGTGTATGAGCAAGGTCGTTCGGCAAATAAACTAATAGTACTGAATTGCGCTTTGTCAATCACTAGAGTTAAATCAATTCTTTCGATGTTGTGCGCCAAAACTCCAAAACAGGATTTTCAGTACAAAGATCTTACAGATTTCATCAATGACTCATTTAATAACGAACGAACGCAGCTCAAGAAAATAACGGTTGCCACAACACTTTTCTCTACATCAAAGCAACTCAAGTCGAAGTTCATTCAAGATTTGCACTTACAAGCGCAACTAGAGAACAAACTTCTCATTTTGGTTGTTGACGATTTTCAAGCTTTGAAGCAAGAACTTCCAGATTTGGCTATTTTATTTTCAAAAGCAAACACGTTAATTTTACCAGAGATTTAAATGGTTTTACAAGATTGTGCAGACGAACTTTTAGGAATCTTGTTTGCTAATCCGGACAAGATAGACAGACAGCTTTTAACAAAACTAAAGTTGAAGGCTGATCTGTTTTCAGTAGACAAGGCTCAAGAATATTTGTTCAGACTTATTTGTTTAGCAGCCTATGCAAACAAGCAAGTAAATGAGGCTTTCATTGACGCTTATTGTTCTAAAAATAAGATATCAAAGGAACTCTCAGACGATATTAAGTTTGCTCTTGACAGAGTAAGAGAGCAAGATTCCGATTTCTCCTATCTGGAAGAGAAAACAACAGTATATAAGGCAGCGCTCAAGTCATACGCATTTAAGCGCATGCTTCTTATCTCAAACGAAGACTTAAATAAAGGAGTGAAATCGATCGACGATATTTTAGTCTTTGCAAGAGAGGAACTTCACAAGATAGTCGCGAACGATCAGGAAGTTGAGATTTCATCAACACGTGATTTTACTCAAAAGTTCTTAGAAGAATATCAGAAAGAAATCGACGCGTCAGGCCTCGCTTACGGTTTGAAACCAATAGACGATGTTGTTGGTCTTATTGCGCCAGGAGAACTCCATCTTTTAGCAGGAGCATCAGGAGAAGGAAAATCGCAAGTTCTTTTGAATATTCTTCACCATAATTTAGTTTATAGGAAGAAAAACTGTCTGATGTGTTCCCTTGAAATGGGCAAAATGCAATATCTGTACAGAATGATATCCCTGCATTCGACAATTCCGAAGTTTGGCTACAACATCCCACACGAAAAGATCAAGAAGAAAGAGTTGTCACCGACAGAAGAATCCCAATTCTATGAGGTTCTTCAAGACTTGTTTGAAAATAGAGACTATGGCGAACTGTTTTTCGCCGAGAATGTATCAACAGCACAGGATTTATTCGATGAGGCAGAAGACATCAATAGGTTTTGTAGGCTTGATGGCATCTTCATAGACTATTTATCACTTCTTCGAGGTAAAGGCTCATCAGAGCAGGCAGTCATAGCTAATAACTTTAAAGACATAAAGCAATTTGCTTTGAATTTTGATAAGGGTCGTCATATACCTGTGATAACAGTTCACCAGATTTCAGAGCAGGCTAAGCAGAAAGCAGAAGAAGGCGAAGGCGTTTATGAACTCAACTTTTTAGCAGATACCTCAGAAGCAAGGAAATCTAGCGATATGGTCGCTTGGCTTATTAGAACAAAGCAACATAAAGAATCACATGAAATTGGCATGGGTATTTCAAAGGTTAGAGACGCAGAAGAACCTTCTAACTTCTCTTTGTTTGAAGATTTTGCACACTCACGCGTACAAGCAATAGACTCATCACTCGAATAATGATAAGGAAACTAATAAAGAAATGGTTCTTGAGCAAGTTTATTCCTGTTTTAGAGCCAGTATATAAAACAACAGACTTAAATAGCCGGATGTTCACTCTCCTGTCTAAGACAGGAGAGCCAGTCAAGGTTAAAGGAGATTCGGCCCAAGACCAAGCATTTATATGTTTAAAGAATGATGAAGAAATATTAGTTCCGATTCATTCAGGAGAGCTGTGCTATTTGGCATTTCATCCGAAAACAAAAGGCACAAATATTTCAACATTTAAACTGTTTGTCATATTCAAACTTCTTGGAAACCATCTTTTAGATGGTTTAGTAACATACAGAGTTCCAGAGTCGTTTGATGATAAAGCAGAACTTTACTCACTCACGGGTTTTAAGTTTACTAAAGTCGGAACAAGATTAGATGAGCAAATTTATTCGTCTGAAGACGGGTATATGAATATAGTCAATGATAAAGGCGAACCCTTATCGTTTCCTCCAATTCCGTTATTTAAACAAATTATTTTACCAAAATGGAGTTCCTATCACAAATAATATTAGCAAAAGTCCCAATAGAAGAGATTGTTAAGCGTTATAGTTCAGACTACAACGCCAATACGGCTCTTTGCAGATGCATAAATCCGCAGCACAGTGACTCTACGCCAAGTATGAAGGTTTACAAAGACACAAATTCGGTGTATTGTTTTGGTTGTGGTTTTTCTGGGAATGTTATTTCGGTAGTATCAAAGATAGAAGGCATCTCGTTAATGCAGGCGATGCAGAAAATTCGTGATTGGTTTGATATTAAAGAGGATTTATTGGACTTAACACTAAAGGAAAAATCGAACTTTGCGAGAATTAAAACCGAGTTTGACAGAACTTTTGATTTCTATTCAAAACAATGGATAAAACAAGGAATTAGACTTCCAAATGAGATTCTATCACAGCTGGAAGATATAGTTTTAGTTCAAGATATCAAACAACTTAAAGATTTATATGCAGACATTAAAGCAGGCAAATATCAGTTGTTATAGGTGTAAAGGCAAAATCACGGGCGAGTTTAAAATTGTTCGTGACAAGTTTCTAGGCCCCTCTTGTTTCGCTCTTTATCAGAGAAGAAATAGGATTCGGGCTACTGTTCCGTCTAAAGAACAAACTTCGCCAGAATTTGTTCAAACAGATATTTGTAAAACAGACTGCATTGATTGTATGTATTTTAATTTACCTAAGTGCCCACAAGAAGAAGCATTTAAAGGAACTCTTGGGCGTCGTAGATAGATGTTATGTTTTAAGTATATTTAAAGTACCACAATTCGTAATTTTATAAATGTAATACTCAAATTAATAATTTTATGGCCGGATTGAATAGACCCTTGACTGTTAAGGACATGCTGTCTTTGAAACAGAAGTTCTTGACGATTATCTCGAGATTCCAAATTACGTCAATGACAAATGAAGACGTTTTGTATGAATTTTACTACAAAATGCTTCGTCAATCTGAGAAGGACGGTTTAAACTATTTAGAGCGCTATGATGGAACAACAGCGCTTACTACTTGGTTTTATAAACCTCTTCAAAACATGTGTTTTTCGTTGAAAACAAGAGAAAACACAGTGGGTGGTTTGGCAATCAATGGTGCAACGCCGTTAGAAGAAGCACCAGAAAAAGAAACAGATTTTGATGGTTCCAGAGTATATCTTGAAAATCTGAATGTAGGACAGACAGATATTTCAGCACAATTGATGGCATATCAGCTATTGGATATAGCAAAGAATAGATACGCGGGATACTGTTCGACTTCGTCGAAGGGTCTTCCGCGTTCGCCGTACTATGTTGTCAAATGTTTGTATAATGGACTCAGTAAAGCACAAACAGCCAACATTTTGGAAGTTAGCACTACGTTTGTAGATTCACTGCTTAAGAAATTCCTTGGCGACCCAGAAGTTGTTCGTATTAAGGCAGAGTATATGGACTAATTAACAAATTAACATTCAG
>JGI24502J29692_10012564_pt1 | contig 13659 bp, 17 predicted proteins | sample BioPla3RNA1_FD_29692 | JGI IMG/M metagenome (IMG submission 29692)
ATGGAATTGAGGCAATAGGCTGTGATTATAAAGTTAGTCTCATTCAGATTTAGACAGAATAATTCACAAAAGTGAAACAATTCATTCAAGTGGTGATAGCTACAGAATTAAACATCGAGAAACCATTTTTGAGGGTGCATAGGCGTTAAGGGTTGTTTGGTAAAATTTGTTCAAAAGTACTTAACTGTCACATGAAAAATGAAGAAATAATTATGGAGGGTGAATATGCTAGAGGTATCAATGAATAACTTGCAATTTGCATATGATAAGGAGCTGGTTTTGGGTGGCATCAATTATAAAGCTCAAGCCGGTAAATTTGTTTGCTTTTTGGGATTGTCGGGTTGTGGCAAGAGCACGCTTTTACGGTTGATTGCAGGTTTGGAAAAGTCAAGTCCGGAGCAACTGCTGGTTGGCGGCAAACCTGTTTGTGGGCCAAGCTTAGACAGACCGATGGTATTCCAGGATTATGGTTTATTCCCTTGGATGACTGCAGGTGACAATATCTGCATTGCCTTAAAGCAAAAGTATAAGGACTGGAATAAACATAAAAGAAAGGAGGTTGCTTTAGAATGGTTGAACAATTTAGGACTGGACGAAGACCTTTATGACAAATTGCCGATGAACCTTTCAGGTGGCCAGCGCCAACGTTTCGCTGTGGCTCGTGCTTTTGCGATTGATCCGCCAGTGCTCTTATTGGATGAGCCCTTTGGTTCTTTAGATGCTGTTACCAAAGCTTTGTTACAAGACACTGTTTTAGAGTTATGGCAAAAAGAAAAGGAAAATCGTAAGACTATTTTTTTTGTAACCCACAGCGTTGATGAGGCGTTGCTGCTGGCAACAGATATTGTAGTTTTCGGACAAACTCCAAGCAAAATCATTTATATTCAATCATTTACTGAAGAAACAAAGCCAAAACGGGAGATGTTGTATACTGATCCGGCAGTGCTGAATTTGCGTAACCTCTTGACGAAAATTATCAATGATGAAATTATTGAAAAAGCCAATCGTTTGAAGAAAGAAAAAGCAAATGCTGTTGGGGTCAAATGTAATTCCTTAAAATACTATTCCTCTTAGGAAGGAGGGCGAAAAATTAATGAAAATAAAATTATCCACAATTGTTCTTTATTTAGGTATGGCACTCATACTTGTAGGATGTGGTTCTGAACATTCTGGTAAGGTTGCTGCTGGCGCCCAAACTGATGTGCTAAAAGTTTCCGTCGCTGCCCAAAACAATTCTGGACAGGTTTTTCAATATATGGCGGAAAAGTACGGCTTCTTGGAAGAAGAATGTGTTGATGTTGAGATGGTTTATATCAACAATGGTACAGATGCTTTCCAGGCTCTTGTGGCTGGAAAAGTCGATGTGCTCTCGACATATGGTACAGGTGGTCCACTTGTTCAAATCGCTAGTGGCCAGGATTTCACCGTTTTTAGCGGCTATATGATTATCGGCGAAACACCTTGCTTTGGTAAACCGGAAACTGAATGGACCAGCCTGGAAAGCTTCCGTGGTAAAACAATCGGCATCACCCGTTTCGGCACACCTGATGTCGTACTAAAAGGCGTATTGTATGATGCAGGCTTTTATGATGATGTAACCTTTATTGAATTCAAAAAAAACCAAGATGTTTTGCAAGCCGTAGTCGCCGGGGAGGTTGATTTTGGGGCGACTGCTACTGGTTATGAATTGCAAGCGGCCGATCTGGGTTTAGAAGTCAAAATGTGGCCTGATGAGTATTGGCCAAACCATTCCTGTTGCCGTGTGCTTGCTAAAGGCTCATGGATGCAGGATGAAACAAATCAAGAGGCGCTTTATCGCATGCTCCGTGCATTTTTGCGGGCTGAAGAAGCAATGCAGGGCAACTATGACGAGGTTGTTGATTTGGTTGTAAAAAATCTTGACCTAGACAAAGCTACTGCAGAAAGCTTTGTTAAAAGCCCACATATGAAATATGATAATGACCCATTCAAAAATAGTGTAGTGAAAATGTGGAACAAAATGATCGACTTTGGTTATATTGCTGATACAAAAGTGCAGATTGAGGATCATATCAATACTGAAATTTATAAAAAAGCCTTGGACTCTTTGATTAAAGATTATCCCGACAGCCAATTCTTTAAAGATAAACTGGTTCTATTCAACGAAAACAACATCTAATAGGACTGCCTAAGTTGTATTAGCAAAAATTCAATTTGGAGGAAAGGGGTATTTGCCGGATGGGAAAAATTATAAGGAACTATGGAAGCACCATCGCCATAGGTGTTTGCATTTTGCTTGCCTATATTATGCTCACTGATGTGTTTAGAGTTTTATCAGCCTTTCTTTTTCCAAGTATATCTTGTGTGATAAAATTGATTCCCGATTATATAGGCCAACTATTTAATGGTTTGATAAGCTCCTTGTATTTGTTGGTTACCGCTTATATTTTGGCTGTTATTAGTGCGATTGCACTTGGCACATTAATTGGCTTGAAAAGCGGTCTGCGCAAGAATGTAACACCCTATATTTATGCTTTCAGTGCTATTCCAGTGCCGCTTTTGACACCATACGCCATCAATTTGTTTCCGACTTTTAAGACTGCTTCCATTTTTTTGATTTGGCTGGCTGCATTTAGGGTAATTCTAGGGACAACTATTGGTGCTGTTATGAGTATTGATAAACGTTATTTGGAAAATGCGGCAACCCTGGAAATGCCGAAAATTGAAGAGCTCTTCAAGGTTATTTTGCCAGCAGCATCTCCTTCTATTTTAGTTGGTTGTTCTGTCGCTTTGATTTTGTCGTTTATGATGTTGGCTGTTGCCGAGATGTTCGGCGCAACCTCCGGTATGGCCTATTTTGTTCAATACTATTCCGATTTTGCAAGATTTGACTTGGTAATGCTGGGTTTCTTGTTTACGGCCTTGGTTTTGACCTCCATTATGTATATTTTTGATAAAATTAAGTATCGAATTTTACATTGGACAATCAACAATTAATAATTGTATGACTTGAAATTATTTTGAAAGGAGACGAATTTGTTGAATACAAAAACAAAAGTCCTAATGGTTATGCAAAGCATCTGTGGTCTAACAGCACTTATTGTGCTCGGCGCTATCTACATTTGGGCACCGGTTTGCGATCAATTTCTTCAGTTGGCAAATGGCAATATGACCCATATGAAATGTTTTTACACAGCTCATGCCGCTACATATTTAGCAATTTTGCTTTTAGCTAACTCCATTATAGGCTTGGCCACCAAAAATAAGACAGCTATTATCAGCTTGATTATCGGTATTATGCTTATTACTATCACAAATGATACCATTGGTATAGGTATTTGCAAAAAATCAACAATGTCTTGTATTCAAACCGCTATCTGGTTTAAAGGTTGCGGCATTGTTACAATAATTGCCAGTACAGGGCAATTATTAATCAAGGAATAGGCTTATAATTTTAATTTCACGGTTTGCAAGCGAAAGCGTTTTTCAGTTGGTTCATGGGCTTGCAGGGTGTGACATGAAAAATGATGCAGTGCATTGTCATGACAATGAATCACCTTTTAATAGAATTTGTTTGATATTATCGTGTGGATGAATTATAAGAATAGCCGAGATAATGTGATTATTGTTATCTGGTTATATTTTGATAAACCTAAGTGGGAAAAGGGGGACAATGGAAGGCATGGGAAAATTTGCTTGGAAAAATATTTCAAAGCGCAAGGGCCAATCCCTTTTGACAATTCTTATAACTTCACTCACCGTGATGGTTTTTGTGATGATTTTTGCGTTTTACACCAACTTTCGACAAGGGGTGATTTTATCGCAAGAACGCCTGGGTGCTGATATCCTTGTTTTGCCTAATGAGGTAAGCACTGACGTTTATACCACTTTGTATACAGCCGAACCTAACAACATTTATATGCCGGTTGAGGTTTTAGACAGCATAAAAAAGGTTGAGGGCGTTGCCCTAGCGAGTCCACAGTTGTTTATTCAAACATTGAATGCTAGTTGCTGCGCCGTTGATTCAGAAACTAGGATAATTGCTTTTGAAACGGATACGGATTTTGTTTTACGGCCTTGGTTTGATGAGTCGAACATTGACTTTTTGGCAGATGATGAAATCGTTATCGGTTGCAATGTGCCGGCCTATTTGGGCAACCGTGTCGGAATTCTGGGTGATGTTTTTAGAATTGTTGGCACTATGGGCCCAACGGGCACAGGTATGGATGAGACCTATTTCATGAATATGGATGTGGCTAAACGCTTGGCAACAACCAATGAAAATCTAAAGGAGATTTTGCCCAATATTGATCCGCAGGCAGTGTATTCGGCGATTCTTATCAAGGTACAGAATGGTTATAATATTGGCGATGTGGCTGCCAATATTGGAAAGGCAGATTTGAATGTGACAATTGTGACGACTGATGAAGTGGTGACCAACATAAAAACGCAGATGTCTATGATTGGGCAGGTGATGATTTTGTTTTGGATTTTACTTTTAGTAGTGACTGTTCTGGCGTTGATAGGACGTTTTACGGTGTTGGCACAGGCCCGTAAAAAGGAAATGGGCATTTTGCGGGCAATCGGTGGCCAAAAAAGTGATGTTTTCAAGTGGATACTTTTTGAGGCCAGTCTTTTGGCAAGCATTGGGGGACTGCTGGGTAGCATCCTTGGTGTTTTTGCAGTCGGTCCTTTAATTGATTTGCTGAAACAGGGTTTTGCCTTCAGTATGTTGGCCTTGAATTCGGAGTTGATTGTGGAAAGCCTGTTGCTGGGCATTTGCATGGCAATTTTGCTCGGTGGTTTGGCTGCCTTGTATCCCGCCTACAAGAGTGCAACGCTTGCTCCGCAAGAGGTGATTATGAGAGGGGAGATTTGTTGATATGACTGCATGCCGTGATGTTATAAAATTCAATCACCCGATTTGCGAACTCAAAAATGTGGTAAAAACCTATAAAAGCGGTGAGATAGTTTGCCCTGTAAATGGTGTTTATTTGCAATGTAATGCTGGTGATTTCATTTCCATTAAGGGACCCTCCGGCATTGGCAAAAGCACCTTGCTGTATTTGGTTGGTGGACTTTTGCAAGCAGATAGCGGTGAAATTTCGGTTGATGCCACTGTTCTTCAGGGAATCAATGAACATGATTTGACGGTTTTGCGTGCTACCAGGATTGGTTTTATCTTTCAGGAGATCAATCTTTTTCAGGCCCTGACAGTTGGTGAGAACTTGGTATTTGCATTAAACATTGTTAACAAATATACAAAGAACAAACTGAGCAGAGTGGACATCAACAAAAAGGTTGAAACTTATCTGGAAAGATTAGGCATTGGCGACAGACGGGAATTTTTGCCGCATCAATTGAGTGTAGGACAAAGGCGGCGCCTGGTGGTAGCCAGAGCCTTGATAACGGAACCACTGTTAGTTTTGGCAGATGAGCCGACAAATGACTTAGATGATTTTTGGGCAAATGAAGTCATCAAGCTTTTGCAATCTGTGCCTGCAAGGGGCGGAGCTGTACTGATGGTCACCCATGATATGCTTTGGGCGGAATGGGCTAACCGCAGATATGCAATGAACCATGGCGTCTTAGAACCCAAATAGTTGTTATTAATTATAGACAACGTGTCTATTTATAGCCTTTTGGTTATTAATTAATTCTATTGGATGTGTATCACTAAATTTTAATTATTAGGGAGAGAATGATATGAAATATAAGGATACTATGCTACCTATTGAAAGAGCAAAGGCCCTGGCAAATGGACAGGATGTTGACCGTCTTCCATGTAATCCTAATATTGCCAATGGTGTGGCAAGGATTTATGGTTGCAAAGTTTCCCAATTTAATACAGATGCAAAAGTTTTGGCGGCAGCCCAAATTGCCTCATATAAAAAATTTGGTTATGACAGTGTAAGGATATTTACAGATTTATTTCCCTGGGCAGAAGCAATGGGTGCTACTGTTAAATTTCCTGATGATTATACGGCGGATTTATTAGAACCTGCTATTGATGATGAAGCGGATATAGATAGATTATGTCCTGCCGACCCATATAAAGATGGCCGGTTGCCGGTGCATTTGGATGCTATGAAATATTTGCGTGATGAAATAGGTGATGAGGTCGGTTGTTCCGCTGCCATAGTTGGTGCTTTTACCAATGCGTTTTTCTTGTTGGGTGTCAACAAAACCTTAAAGCTAATACACAAGAACCCGGAAGCCGTCCATAAGCTTTGCCAGGTATCTTTAGAAACCTGTATAAGGTATGCCGAGGCTATTATGGAGATTGGTCTTACACCGACTATTTCCGAGCCAATGTCTTCTTGTACAGTCGTCAGTCCTAAAGTATTCAGAGAATTCTCTTTACCATATTTGCAAAAGTTGATTAATTTTATCAAGGAGCGGGGCAGTAGTGTTATCATTCATATTTGCGGCCAAACAAAGGCAATTTGGGATGATATTGCAGCTATGGGAATCAACGGTTTTAGCATTGATAATGTTGCCAGTTTGAAAGATTGCTGTCAGCAAATAGGGGATAAGGTTAAAATTCTAGGTAATGTTGACCCTGGCAGTATAATGTATTCTGGCACGGTTAAAGAGGTAAAACAAAAAACTTTGGAATGCATCCGCGATGCTTATGATAATCCACAGGGTTTTGTGGTGATGTCAGGATGTAGTTTGCCGATTGAAACTCCGGTAGAAAATGTTTTTACCATGCTGGATACAGTCAGAGAAGTCGGTTATCCTGTATGTCCTGATAAGGTTTATGGGATGCTTAAGGCTATCTCGTAATGTGATCTCGGCTAAAAATGAAAGGCCGAAAAAGGGTTTGGTCTGCCTTAAGAAAAAAACCATTAGACAGGCCGCCAAAGGGAGAAATTTTAATAACCGACGATTTCATTAAAAAATTTTCTGGTAATGATTCAGAATCTATTGTGACTTGTATTAGTGCTGATCTAGTGACTCTACCAGTGGACAAGTCATTTTTAAGGCATCAATGGATGTACGGGTGTAAAGGATTACCTTATTTTTGGCCTCGTGCAGAGGCCTTTAAACTCAATATTGGATTAAATCGGTTGGCCTGACTTATCGCAATTAATAGTAAAAAGTCCCGAGAAAACAGAAAAATTAATTTATGAGTTAGTCAGCAATCGTTTGCCGCAAATTGATACAGCCTTGGACTATTGAATTAAAAACTGTCTCACAAATAGAAAAGGAAGTATTCGCTACGTTAAAAAACTGGGCAGCAACGCCCGGTTACATATTTGGTTCTTCCAGGGAGTTATATCATGGTTTGAGCCCGGAAACAGTCAAAATAGGTTACGCACCAGTAGATAAATGGGGGATTTTCAATAAACAAAAAAGGAGTAAAAGAAATGGTTGATGCAAAAGAAGCGTTGCTTAGGGATTTGTCGGACTCTATTGTGGAAATGGACGAAGAAAAAGCTGTAAAAACAGCCCGGATTTATATTGAACACAATTATGAGCCTTATGAGGCCATTGCTTCCGGGCTGGCTCATGGTATGGGTAGAGCAGGGAAATTGTATGAAGAGGAAGAGTATTATATTCCAGAGTTATTGATGTGCTCAGATGCCTTATACTCAGGCATGGATGTTATAAAACCTCATTTATCAAAAACTGTGGGGGAAGAAAAACATAAAGCTGTTATTGGCGTAGTTGAAGGTGATACACATGATATTGGTAAAAACCTGGTAAAAATTATGATGGAGACCGAAAATTTTGATGTGGTTGATTTAGGTAGGGATGTTCCCCCTGTTGAGTTTGTAAAAACAGCCAAAGAAATCGGTGCAAGCATTATTGCCTTGTCCACTCTGATGACAACAACTATGGATGGAATGGAACAGGTTATTAAACTTTTGCCGGAATATGGCCTGGAAGGCAAAGTTAAGGTTATGGTAGGTGGAGGACCGATATCACTGAGCTATGCAAAAAAGATTGGGGCAGATGGTTATGCCCAGGATGCTTTAAAAGCGGCAAGGCTGGCTAGGTCTTTGGTTCAGGGGGGGTAAACTATGTTGAAAAGAGAGACTGAAGGTGAATTTCGTTGTTGACGCCTAAAGAAAGGTTAAAGCTAACCTTGGCTAAAAAATCGGTGGATCGCCCTCCGTTTATTTGCCTGGGTGGCATGATGAATACAGCTGTAGAGGAAGTAATGGACATTACTGAGAATAAATGGCCTGAAGCACATAGCAATGCTGAATTGATGGCTGGACTGGCGGCCGGCATCTACGAGCAAGGCGGTTTTGAAAACTTTGGTGTTCCTTTTTGTATGACTGTGGAAGCGGAGGCAATGGGGGCTAAGGTTTTTTTAGGAACAAAGATTAATGAACCTAGGGTTACTTCTTATCCTTTGCAATCTATGAAGGATTGGATGAAATTAAAAAGAATAAATCCTGAAGGGGGCCGGGTTAAGGTTGTTCTAGATGCTATTAAAATCCTACGAAACAAAAATTTGCAAGTACCGCTGGTGGCCAACCTGGTAGGGCCGATCAGCGTTGCTACATCTTTAATTGAACCTACCATGTTTTATAAGGATATGCACAAAAACCCACAAATAGTCCATAAGATGATGACATTTATCACGGAAAATCTGATTTCCTTTGGTAAAACTCAACTTGAGGCAGGAGCAAATGTGCTTGCGGTTTCTGAGCCTTCCGGTACTGGAGAAATACTGGGTCCGGTTCTGTTTCGTGAATTTTCTACCCCCTATTTGAATAAAATTGTCGAAGCCCTTAGGGACTATGCGGAAATAGGCACAATCATTCATATTTGTGGTCGCTTAAAAAATGTTTACCGGGAATTGGAGGACATAAAAAGTGATGCTATAAGCGTAGATGGCATCACCAGTATAAAAAAAATGGTGAAAAACTTGCCGGGCAAAATAATTATGGGCAACATAAGCACATTTGCCTTGGAGTATGAATCCCCTATGAGGGTTAAAAATATGGCAGAAAATTGTCTGCTCGATGGAGCAAAAATATTGGCTCCAGCTTGCGGAATTGGTCCAAGAACCCCTCTGGTTAATATTCAAATAGCGTTGGAAGCAGCTAAAAAATATGAACTGAATGGGGTGCAACGTTAATATATTATTTGAGCATAAAGGGTCAAGGGGTTGGGATTGAAAGCGAAATCAACCCACAAAAAAGTTACGGTTTGGATGTCCTATCCCGTATTGATTTTACTGCACGTAATGATAACGGGTTAACTTTGCTGCATGATTTAATCATTAATTGTCTCAATCGGTTAATCGGTAAGTTATGCAGTAAATACAACCTGCCGGTGGAATGAATCTATGATATTACGGTATCCGCCAACACCACTATGATGCATTTGTTCTTAGGCATAAATCCCGGCTCTATTAGTAAAACGCCGTATACGCCGGTTTTCTTAGGCCCGCAATAATTTCCGGCAGTCCCATTGGGGCTGGGAGGTTCACCCTTTGCTAGGGTGTATTGTTTGGCTGCTGTTTCAGGTTATATCGGATCTGATGTTGCCTCAGGAATCATTGTTTCAGAATTGGACTGGGCCAAGAAAATCATGTTGTTTATTGATATAGGCACTAATGGGGAAATTGTATTGTCTAAAGATGATATAAAGATGATAAACTACTTTCTTGTTCTTGTGCCATCGGTCCAGTTTTGGAAGGGATGAATATCAGCAACGGGATGAGAGCAGCGAAAGGTGCTATTGAGGGCATTGAAATTAGGGGAAATGAAATCTTTTTGCAGATAATTAACGATGTCAGGCTAGTGGGGATTTGTGGCAGTGGCATTCTGGATGTGGTTTCTAAATTATTGAGGATAAATCTGATTGATAAAACAGGACGATTTAAAAAAAAGCTGATCTGGAAAAGAAAGAAACTACTATAGGTCTGGTAAAGTATTTAATTGAGGAAGACGGTAAAAGAAAAATTAATCTTGTATCAAATTTCTTCATCATAGTAAAACAATATCTGTATCTGCTCTAAGGCCTCAATAATTGAAATATCTGTAGGAGTAAAGGTTTTTCTTTTGCCGGATACTACCGTACGTTCTTCTTACAAAAGTTATAGTAGGTTCATCATCCTTGTTTCCTTTTAATCCTTTAAGTGTTTCTTTGGTAACGGCTGCACTATCGGCAACATAGATAAAATCCGTAAGGGAAAATCCTTTGTTAACAGTGCGCCGGGATACTACATAGGCCTCCACATTGAAAGTACGGCAGGCCTGAAGTATTACTTCTATTACTGCATCTACTTCGTATTCATCTATCATTGTTTCTTTCCTCTGTTTCCTCTCCTAAAATTTCATCTGCGATTTTAACGTTAAAAGATTTTTCCGGTTTTTCTTTAAGCCCTGTTAGTTCTCCTTTCCAATATGCAAAAGCATGGTCCGGTTTATGCTCCTGGGGTAGGTGCATAACATGAACCGGTTTTAATTCGTTCAACAATTCATACATTTTTTTCTTGCCGTCGCAAGTGGGCGCATAATTGATTTATGAAGGATATATATCCTATAGTACCATGATATACCTTTGCAATATCTTATTTGGAGACATTACAATACTAATATAAACTAATATAAAAAAATTGGGGGTATTGTAATGGAAAATATTAATGAAAATAGGGCTATTGCTGAAATTATAAAGAATAACGAAGAAATTATTCAGAACTATGTAAAGGACTTTAGTTCTGAAATTTTGAAAACCAAATTACCAATACTGGCCCGATTTGAGTGAATATCAGTATCTATCCAATAGTTTTGTGCAAAACATTCCTGTATTGGTCCCTAACTCCAAAGAATGTCAGGCCACTTTAAATCGAGCATAAATATTTGTTATTGGGACATTGTTTTTGGCTTCGCGATAGATATATAATATAAATTTTCTAGTAGTTATACATCTTTGATGACAAATAGCTTCACCTATAGTTTTTATCATAAATCCATTTTGCAGTAATCTAAATACCTCTAGAAAATTTATTGCTAAAAACATAATGAGGAAGTATCTTTGAATAGATAACAGACTGCACACTCTATATTTATCAAATTCCAGGTTTGTTTTCAGATATTTATAATTAGTTTCAATGGCCCAACGCTTTGAACAGTACTCAATTATTGTTTTAGCATCTAACTTAATATCTGTCGACATTAAATGAACAGGTTTTTGAAGGTTTCTCCATCAGCTTCATAAGAGATCATTACCTTAGCGTTCTCTAACTTTGCAATTGGACCTTCATAGATATATATCCCATATTTCTTGTCCTTGACAGTCACGATGTCCAGATCATTTGGATCTATATATTCTGCAAATTGAGAAAGCTGTAGTTTTATTCCTTCGGGGGATATGAGCCTATTGGATTTTACTGCACCTATAAGGTGATAATCTTGTTTAAGGCCGATGTAAATAACATCCTTATTGCTATACCATGAATCTGTTAAAATATAGATTTTTTCACATTTTGACGGCATTTCAAAATTGTTTATGAGTTCCTCGGCTATCTGTACTTTACTTTTAAAAGGTTTGTTTATGTTTTTACATCTTTCTTTCCTGTAATAAGGACAATAATCAACGGGAGTTGATATATCCCCTGCGGTAAAATTTGAGGTGACTACGCAATGGGACCATACACTTTTATTTTCAGTACCGGAAAAATGATAATCTAATCCTTCTATTTTTTCGGCTTTAGGCTTAGGGTTGACTGTATCATCAATTATTAAAAATCCAATAGACTTTTGTTCTACTTGATTTTCCAAAAAATAGTTTAAATAGCTTACGCGATTTCTGTTTAAAAGATTATCATTTCATTCGGATGTGCTTAAGAACCTATAAATACAGCTGCTGTCCTTAGCTGTTAAAATTGCTTTGGATATAGAAGAAATTGATTTATTGCCATGTACAGTGATTAAACCGTGAACTAAATTGTTTGAATGATTTATTTGTGGTTTAGATATACCATAATTTACATCTTCAATATAGTTGCAAATTTCTTGGTTTGGTTTTAAACTATAGTTAGTTGTATATGGCATAGTTCTTACCCCCTTGTTATTTATTTGTGTCTAGCTTTTATTTAACACAGGTTAAGAATTTATGCCATATTCATTTTTTGGAAGTGTTACCAATTACAATTTTTTTTGCAGGACTAAAGAAAAAGACTAACTATTGATGGTATCGAAACTATAATGCTTAAAACTATGGAAACACTTAAACACAATGTTATTGCCACTGCAGAAGAAATAATGAATGAAGAGAGTAAAAAAGAACCGAAATAAGATATTGTGAAACCTGCGGGAAAAAGATGATTGTAAATGTGAAGGAAAGTCATTTACGTGTTAATGGTATGTTGGGACATATTGATTTTAATAGAAAATTGGTACATTGTAGGCGCTGTGGGAAAGGCTATGCACCATTTGGTAGAGGACTTGATATTGATAAAGAACATAAAATTACAAAGAATTTAATGGAAACAGTTTGTGACTTTGCCCAAAGAGTGTCATTCTTTGAAGAGACTTCCGATATGTTAGACGGATATTTACACATAAAGATATCTCATCCGATGATCCAAGAAATATCCGAAAAAATAGGAAAAGAATTATATGAAAAAGCAAAAAAAGAAGCAGAAGATATGTATCAGAACCAGCATAAAGCTATAAATGAAACCCCTGATAATCAGAAAAGTGGGAGAATTTATATTGAAGTAGATGGTTCCATGGTTTTAATAAGAAAAAAAGGCTGGAAAGAAATAAAACTTGGCATGATTTTCAGAGATGATAGGATTTTAAATAAAAACAAAGAAAGACACATCATAACTGAAAAGGACTATGTTGCATGTTTGGGTAGTGCAGAAGAATTCAAAAAGCTGCTCTAGGCAGAAGCTGTTAAAGACGGGTATCAAGAAGTTAAGGAAGTTGTTATGTTGGGCGATGGAGCAAGATGGATATGGAATATCGCAGAAGAACTATTTCCTGATGCCGTGTTTATCCTTGATTATTATCATTTTGAAGAGCATATGCATGAATGCGCTAATGTTATCTATCCTGAGGATGAACTATCCAGAAAGAAGTGGGCAGATGTAATTATAGATGGTTTTTTAAATGATAGAGTAGAAACCACAATAGAAACGATAAAACCTGAGGATTATAGTGCTCCGAATATACGGGAAAGGGTAGAAGCATTAAAAATATATTTAAGGAACAATCAGGATAAAATGAATTATAAAGACTATATATCCGAAGGCTATTTCATTGGTAGTGGTGCTATCGAAAGCGGACACAAACATGTTCTCCAGCAAAGGTTAAAGCTTGCCGGAATGCGTTGGCCCAAAGAAGGCGCCCAATATATTGCAAGTTTGAGGGCAGCAAGTAAAAGCGACAGATGGTCAAAGCTAATTGATTTGATTTATGATAGGGCAAGTTAACAATAGATAAAATGTAAATATTAACCATGCACTGCCGCAATAGGATAATTATGTCTATTTTTACTGGTAAATGCAGTCTGTACATAGATAATATACCTTAGTTGGAAGGATATATATTTTTTGGAACATACGGAAATTATGCATCCGTCGCAAGTTGTTTCCCCACTAATAGGTCCACAAAATAAAAATTAGCTAGAATGCCAATAGGAATGGCAGAATAAAATATCTATTTTGCCAAAATTTATGTTCAGGTTTTTTATAATAAAGGG
>JGI24502J29692_10043676_pt1 | contig 13577 bp, 14 predicted proteins | sample BioPla3RNA1_FD_29692 | JGI IMG/M metagenome (IMG submission 29692)
AAAAAACTTGATGGAATCATAAAGAAATTAACAAAGTCAGATCCAAACGGAATTTTCTTATTTCCAGCTTTGTTTTGGTATAGGCTTACTTCAATAATTCAATTCAGGAATTCAAAGTCAACTTTAGTAAATGGTTTGTATAACTTATATGCAGAAAAAATAAATGAATAGAAAGGTGAAAAAATGTCAGAACAAGTAAGAGTAACTTACGCTCAGAAAAAATTACTGGATTTACTCCAGGAAAGAAAACTGAAATCCTGGTGTGAAGAAAGAAATGTACCTCACGCTACACTTTATAAACTTGCAACTGGAAACATGGTCCCATCCTTCATAGTTATGAGTTCCCTTGTTCCATATTTTGCACCAGCTGAATGGGTTTATTTTACAGATGAAGAAATACCTTATGAAGTAAAGACCTTGGAAGTTTGGAATCCTGATGATACGTCCTTATTCATAAAGAAACATAAACATGATTATATGGAAGTTGCAAAGAAATATGAGATCTCAGAAACAAATGCCAGAAATATTTTTGTAAATCGTCGTGCAAATATAACTTTGTTGCAGATGCGAAAAATGGCAAAAGATGTAAACCCAGAAGAGTTCTTTATTCCAGCAGATGAAACTGTTGATGACAAATTTTATCCTGAACAGGGAGATATAGTTTTGCATTCAGGAAAGAAGATACTCGTATTGTCAAAGTATGAAGTAAATAAAAAATACAATTTTTTTGTAGGAATTGATCTGGTAGAGGGAACCGTAGATGGTATTGAAGTTATGGGTGAAAAAGACAGTTATGTTGGATTGGTTCAAACAGTGTCATCTTATATTTATAGCAGGAAGTGTCCTGTTGTGATTGATAAGAGTGAAAAAAAAGAGTTTAGACTGAGCATGAATAAAATAAACTGCATTTTTGATGGGAGGGAATAACTAGTTATGATAAGAGAATTAATTCCAAATGAAGATTTTAGAAAATTATCTAACGAACTTAAGAAAACTTTACAGAAAAACCTCATTATCAAAGAGGAAGGTCGTGATAAAGGAAACTTTATTTGGATAGGATATAAAGATGGTTTATTGGCTGATAAGGATGCTTTTTGCCATTATGAAATACGTTTATACAAAGAAAATGTCTATGTAGAAGTTCATTTTGAGCAACCTGGAACAAAAAGAAATTGTACTAGGTTTGTAAATTTGTTATTGAACAAATATTTAATTCTCGAAAAAATTGATTGGGACCATAATGCGTTAAGAATAAAAGATGCTATCTTTGAGTTAGCTGAAAAAGAAAAAATATTAGAAAGTTTGTATGTTCTAGAAAATCTTTTAGGTCAAGAATTGCGAGAATATAGTGTTGAAAATTATGTTAGTAGAAAAGGATTTGAAATAGATGAATTGTTAAAGAAAGCTAGTGAGCTAAAACAAAATCAAACGGAATATAAAACAATTGAAGTTAATGTTCCTGTCAGAAATGTGTATTTACCTGTGATTGTAAAAAAATTAGCAAAAGGTAAATGTATGTTATATGGCGAAGAATTAAATTATGAAGATTCTCTTGGATTACCATACTTGGAAGTTCATCATATAAAATGGATTTCACAAGGAGGATTAGATGATTTGTCTAATATGGTTGCACTTTGCCCAAATTGCCATAAAAAAATGCATATTTCTCCAAATGATGATGATATAAAGAAATTAAAGAAAAAGGCTGCTGAAAACATGAAGAAAATAAATAATCTAAATGTCTAAGAGTAACTAAGAATAGTATTGGGGCAAATATTTACTTCTTGTCCATATAATAGAAAATATCCTGTGCTTGTTGACAAGATATCAACAGTTGATTTTAGTAAAATTTTAACCAAATTAACCATATTCTTTTGAAAAAGTTCAGAAATTGAACACTTTCTTATTTATTTATTATTATATATATGCTAGAATGTTCAATATAGTGAACATTTTGTTCATGAAGATATTTGAGCTTATTATCAGAGTAGGGATGTAAATGGAGCAGGACTTAGCGACTTTACAGGTTATTTCGGAAACATTAAAAGAAGATCCTCAGGCCAGTCAGAGAACTTTGGCAAAAAAAGCAAATATGTCCTTAGGAATGATGAATGCAATTCTTGGACGATTTGCTGAGCGTGGGTGGATAATGTTGTCGAATGTAAATGGTCGTAAGCTTGCTTATGCTGTTACTCCTGATGGAATATCAGAACTGGCAGAGAGAGGGAAGATATTTGCTCTAAGAACTTTTAAGTTAGCAAATGTTTATAGTGAGACATTTTGTAAGAAATTTATGGAAGCTAAGACTGCAGGTAAAACAAGAGTTGTTTTGTATGGTAACAGTTATATAAAGTTCATTATAAAATACGCTTGCGATGAGATTGGTTTGGAGTTTGAACAAAAGGAAACTTCTGCTAAAGTTTTGACTAATGATGTTTGTCTTGCAGGTAAATTGAATGATGATGTAGTTCAGAAACAACTAATAAAAGATGGTTGTTTTAATTTAGTTGAAATGGTTTCTAATGAGAGTTAGATGAAACATATTTTGAGAATTTTATTTTAAAACATATAGGAGAAAAAAATGAAAAAGGCATTAATCACAGGTATTACAGGCCAGGATGGATCATACCTTGCAGAATTGTTGTTGGAAAAAGGATATGAAGTTCATGGTATTATCCGTCGTTCATCATCATTTAATACAGGTCGTATTGAACATTTGTACCTTGAAGATGCTATCGAAGATATGCACAAAAACCGTAAGGTTATACTTCATTATGGTGATATGACAGATTCAGAAAGTATGATTCGCATTATCCGTGAAGTAGAACCAGATGAAATCTATAACCTTGCAGCTCAGTCACATGTTCAGGTTTCTTTTGAAGTTCCTGAATTCACAGCAGACTGTGATGCGACTGGTGTTCTTCGTATTCTTGAAGCAGTTCACTTCCTTGGTATGGAAAAGAAATGCCGTATCTATCAGGCTTCTACATCTGAATTGTTTGGTCTTGTACAGGAAGTTCCACAGAAAGAAACAACACCATTCTATCCACGTTCACCATATGCTGTTGCAAAGATGTATGGTTTCTGGATTATGAAAAACTATCGTGAATCATATGGAATGTTCTGTGCTAACGGTATTTTGTTCAATCATGAATCCGAACGCCGCGGTGAAACATTCGTAACACGTAAGATTACACTTGCTGCAAGCCGTATTGCACAAGGAATGCAGAAGAAACTTTATCTCGGTAATCTCAATGCTCTCCGTGACTGGGGATATGCAAAAGACTATGTTGAATGTATGTGGTTGATTTTGCAGCAGGATAAACCGGATGATTTCGTAGTAGCAACAGGTGAACAGCATTCTGTACGGGAATTCTGTGAGTACGCATTCCGTGAAGCTGGAATCGAAGTAGAATTCAAAGGCGAAGGCGTAAACGAAAAAGGATACAACAAAGCTACTGGTGAAGTAATCATCGAAGTTGATCCAAAATACTTCCGTCCTGCAGAAGTTGAAACATTGCTTGGTGACCCAACAAAAGCAAAATCTGTTCTCGGATGGAATCCAACAAAAACAACTTTCCCAGAACTTGTAAAAATCATGATGAAGCATGATATGGAATATGTAAAAGCTGAAAAGACTTTACATCAGAGATAATAGAAGAAGGCTGTAGAAATGGAAAAGAATGCAAAGATTTATGTAGCCGGACACCGTGGACTTGTAGGTGGTTCAATTGTTCGCTCGTTAAAAGAAAAAGGTTATACAAATATCATTACACGTACGCATAAGGAACTTGATCTACTGAATCAGGCTGCTGTTAATGAGTTTTTTGCAACAGAAAAACCTGAATATGTTTTCCTTGCTGCAGCCCATGTAGGTGGAATCGGAGCAAATTCAACATATCCAGCTGATTTCATCTATCAGAATATGGTAATCGGATTCAATGTTGTAGAAGCTGCCCGTGTTAATGGTGTAAAGAAGTTGATGAACCTTGGTTCAACATGTATTTATCCAAAGATGGCAGAACAGCCAATCAAGGAAGAATCACTTTTGACAGGACCTCTTGAACCAACTAACGATGCTTATGCATTGGCAAAGATTTCTGTAATCAAACTCTGTACTTCATATAACAAACAGTTTGGAACAAACTTTCTTTCTGTAATGCCAACAAATCTTTATGGCCTTGGTGACAATTATGAACTTAATGGAAGTCATGTTTTCCCAGCAATGATTCGTAAGTTCCATGAAGCAAAGGTTAGTGGAGAAGATGTTGTGCATCTTTGGGGAGACGGATCTCCTTTACGTGAATTTCTTTATGCTGGCGACCTTGCAGATGCAGTTGTATATCTTATGGAAAATAAGAATGCAGAAGATTTGCGTACTCCAACAGGTGATTTCGTAAATGTTGGAACTGGTGTTGAATGTACAATCAAGGAACTTGCAGAAACTGTAGAAGATGTAGTTTATGCGGATGTTCGAAAAGACGGCCGTAAATGTAAGATGGACTGGGATCCAACAAAACCTAATGGTACTCCTAGAAAGTTGTGTGATGTTACTCGTTTGAATAATCTTGGCTGGAAGGCTAAGGTTGATGTTAGACGTGGTATTGAAATTAGTTATGATGACTTCTTGCATGGGGATGTGAGAAAGTAGGGAGAATAATGATTAATCTTGAACAATTTATATCAGAATACGTAACAGAACGTGATTCAAGTCTTTTTCAGAAAGATATTGATGATAATAGAGAAGCATTGATAAAAGCTATTAAGAATAAAAGCATGCTCGTTATTGGTGGTGCTGGTTCTATTGGTAGTTCATATATAAAAGCATGTCTTCAGTTTCAGCCAAAATCTCTTGTTGTTGTAGATGTTAATGAAAATGGGTTAGCAGAGTTAACAAGAGACCTTCGTAGTACAAAAGGAATGTATGTACCAGAAGATTATGTGCCTTATCCAATTAACTATGCACAGCCTGTTTTCGAAAAAATGTTCAGAGCACGTGGTGGATTTGATATTGTTGCAAATTTCAGTGCTCATAAACATGTTCGCTCAGAAAAAGATATATATTCAGTAGAAGCTCTTCTTCAGAATAATGTCCTTAATGCAAAAAAACTTCTTGATCTCTTGGAAGAATTCCCACCACAGGCTTATTTCTGTGTTTCAACCGATAAAGCTGCTAATCCTGTAAATATTATGGGTGCAAGTAAACGTGTTATGGAAGATGTAATCTTCTCTTACTCTGACAAATTCCCTGTTAAAACTGCACGTTTTGCAAATGTTGCCTTCTCAAATGGTTCATTACCAGCTGGTTTTATTGATCGTATGTCAAAATTGCAGCCAATCAGTGCACCGAGTGATGTTCGTCGTTATTTTGTGAGTCCTCAAGAAAGTGGACAGATTTGTATGCTTGCCTGTATGCTTGGTAAAAATCGCGAAATATATTTCCCAAAACTTGAAGAAAAGAAAATGAAAACTTTCTCTTCCATTGCTACAGATTTCTTGAAAGAAAATGGATATGAGATTCTTGAATGTTCTTCAGATCAGGAAGCTATTGATAAAGCTGAAGAGTTAAAAAAAGGTTCAAAAAAATATCCTGTTCATTATTCTGGATCAGATACAACTGGTGAGAAAGCATATGAAGAATTCTATACAGATGAAGAACAGACAGATATGAATCAGTTTGAGTCTTTAGGTGTAGTCACAAACAGAGTTGCTAGACCTGTATCGGAAATAAAAGAGTTGTTTAATTTGCTAGAAGATGCCTTTGCGAAATCTGAAACAACAAAAGCTGAAGTTGTAAAAATATTACAGGATTTCTTACCTAATTTTGAACATGAAGAAAAAGGTAAGAGTCTTGATAATAAAATGTAGGAAAATTGAAGAATGCGTGCATTATATTTAATTCCTGCTAGAGGCGGCAGTAAAGGAATCCCTCACAAAAATATAAAACTTCTTTGTGGGAAACCATTAATTCATTATGCGATTGATGTAGCAAGAAAACTTGTATCTGATAATGATATTTGTGTATCAACAGATGATGAAGAAATTATAAAAGTTGCTGAATATATTGGATTGAAAGTTCCATTTATAAGACCAGATTATTTAGCTAGTGATACGGCAACATCAAGTGATGTGATAGTACATGCAATTAATTTTTATAAAGAAAAAGGCATTGATTATGATGTTGTTGTATTATTACAGCCTACATCTCCATTTAGGAGAGTTGAAGATGTAAAAGGTTGTCTTGATTTGTATTCTGATTCATTAGATATGGTTACATCCGTTAAAGAATCATATGTATCAGCAGTTCTTTGTAATGAAGATAAAAATGGTTATTTAGTTGATACATTAAGTAATGGTGCAACTAGACGTCAAGATGCAGACAAGTATTATGAATACAATGGTGCTGTTTATGTTATAAATGTTAAGTCTGTTCTAGAAAAAGGACTAAGTGGACTTACAAGAATAAAAAAATATGTAATGCCAGAAATCAATTCTTTGGACATTGATGTTATGACAGATTGGTATATTGCGGAATCTCTCTTAGAAAAGAAGGTAATAAAATTATGAAAAATGTAGAAGTAATAGAATTCATTAAATCCTTATATCCCGAGTATAAAGAAAATGTTTTTCTTCATCCACCAATTTTCTTGGGAAATGAGAAGAAATATTTAAATGATTGTATTGATACTACTTTTGTTTCAAGTGTAGGGCAGTATGTTGATCAGTTTGAACTGAAAATGGCTGAATATACAGGTGCTGCTAAAGCTGTTGTATGTGTAAATGGCACTAATGCACTTCATATGAGCTTGATGCTTAGTGGCGTTAAACAGGGTGATGAGGTTATAACTCAGCCTTTAACATTTATTGCAACTGCTAATGCTATTTCTTACTGCAACGCTTATCCAGTTTTCTGTGATGTTGATGAAGAAACAATGGGACTTTCTCCTGTAGCAGTAAGAAAGTGGCTCGAAGCACATGCAGAAATTAAAAATAATCAGTGTTTTAACAAGAATACTGGAAGAAGAATTTCTGCTGTTGTTCCAATGCATACTTTTGGTCATCCTGTCAAATTGAATGAATTCGTATCATTGTGTGAAGAATGGAAATTAGCATTGGTAGAGGATGCCGCAGAGAGTATCGGTAGTTTCTATAATGGAAAACATACAGGTCTCTTTGGAAAAGTTGCTGCATTGAGTTTCAATGGTAATAAAACAATCACTTGTGGTGGTGGTGGAATGCTTTTGTTTACTGATAAAGAGTTGGGAGACAGAGCGAAACATCTGACTACACAGGCAAAAATTCCTCATCGCTGGGAATTCAGACATGATGAAATTGGTTATAACTATCGTATGCCAAATATTAATGCTGCTTTGGGTTGTGCACAATTAGAAAATCTGGAAAAAATTCTTGAAAATAAAAGAAAGACAGCAATGGCTTATAAAGAATTCTTTGACGGTTCTGATATTAAATTCTTTGATGAACCAGCTAACTGTAAATCTAATTTCTGGTTAAATGCTGTTGTGCTTCCTAATAAAGAAGCCCAGATTAAATTCTTGGAAGATACAAATGATAATCATGTTCAGACTAGACCAATCTGGGAATTAATGAACAGACTAGAAATGTTCAAGAATTGTGAACGTGATGAATTAATAAATGCAATCAGATTTGCTGATACAGTTGTAAATATTCCTAGTGGATATGCCCAGAGTAGATAAATGATTTTTTGTAAATTCTCTGAGATCAACATATATAAGAATATTTCTCCAAATTTTTCAAAATGTGTTGAATTTATTGAATCAAATTCTTTGATGTCTTTACCACTAGGGAAAACTGAAATAGGTGGAAATTCTGTTTATGTGAATAAAATGGAAATTGAAACAAATGATGTTAATAGAATTACGCCGGAGAGTCATAAGAAATATATAGATATTCATGTTGATTTGATTGGTAATGAAGAAATTGGAATAGTGAATGGAGAAATAAAATGTTTGAGTCAGTATAGTGATCAGGATGATGTGCAACTATATTCTTTCACATTACCTGATATAAGATTTAATCTATTGAATGATTATTGTTTAATATGTTTTCCTGAGGAAAAGCATATTCCTGGGATAGGTAATAAATCTAAAGTATTGAAATGTTGTTTTAAGGTTGCTATCGAATGAGAAAGATTTGTGTAATGACAGCTGCTAGATCTGAATATGGATATCTTAAGTGGCTTATGAAAGATATATTGGAAGATGATAGTTTAGAGTTACAGACAATAGTAACAGGTGGACATCTTAGTGAAGAACAGGGGTATACGATTCAATTAATTCAGGAAGATGGTATTCCTATTTCAAAAATAGTTGATGTTAATGTAAATAATGATACTGAGGTAGATATTTGTAAAACTATGTCTAGATATTCAACTGGTTTTACAGAGGCATTACAGGAACTTTCTCCAGATTGTCTTGTTGTTTTAGGTGATAGATATGAATTACTACCGATTTGTTCAGTGGCATATATGTTAAGAATACCAATTGTTCATTTATCTGGTGGGGATGTAACCGAGGGAGCTCTTGATGATGGAATACGAAATGCTGTTACTATGCTTGCAACTTATCATTTTCCAGGAACTCAACCTTCTGCCGAAAATATATCAAGAATGAGAAATAGTGAAATGAATATTTTTACTGTTGGTGAACCTTCTTTAGATTTGTTTAATAGGATAGATTTGATGACAAGAGAACAATTGTCGCTAAATCTAAATTTAGATTCTGGGAAAAAATGGGTTTTATGTACTTTGCATTCTGAAACTATGGAATCTCTTGAATATAATATATCAATGGCATCAAATTTAAGAGATGTATTAAAAGAGTTGAGTGATAATTATCAAGTTGTGATTACGAAGGCTAATGCAGATTTTGGTGGGAAAGAAATTAATGAGATATTAGGAACGCTATGTTCTAATAGTAAATTTAGGCAAATCCCTTCATTAGGACAATTAAGATATTTGAGTTATATGAAGCAAGTAGAGTTCGTAATTGGAAATTCGAGTAGTGGAATTGTTGAGACTCCCTTTATGAATATCCCAACAATTAATATTGGCAATAGACAAAAAGGTCGGTACCAGTGTGGAAATATACATCAATGTGATTGTTCCTATGAATCTATTTTAAAACAAGTGCAGAATATTAAAAAGATAGACATAGAAGATATGTTTTATTGGGGAAATGGCTATACTTCTAGTTCGATAGTAAAAAAATTGAAGGAGTTATAATAATGACATTAAGTGAATTAAATACGCCTTGCTATGTTTTAGATGTAGAAAAATTGGAATCTAATTATTATGCACTCTATAAAGCCTTTTCAGAGAAATGGAATTCACAGATTATAATTGGGTATTCGTTTAAGACGAATTCGTTACCATGGGTATTGACTTGGATGAAAGAACATGGAGCATATGCAGAAGTTGTATCAGCTGATGAATTTGAATTAGCAAAAAGACTAGGATTTCCAATAAATCGTGTTATTTTTAATGGTCCTGTAAAAGGTAAGTCTTCTATTTTAGAAACATTAAATGCTGGGGGTATAGTAAATTTAGATTCTTTTTCAGAAATAGAGTTATTGGAAAAGAATAGACCTACAGAGGGAAAATGGAAAATTGGATTGAGATTCAATTTTGACTTAGAGAAAGAATGTCCGGGTGAAACTATTATGGGTGATGAACCAGGAAGATTTGGATTTAACGTAGAGAATAATTCATTTGAAGCTGCTGTAAAAAAAATAACTGATTTAGGCTATATAGATATAGTAGGTCTTCATGCTCATCATAGTACAAAGACTAAAAGTTTAAAAATATTTAATGTACTTGCAAAAAAAATTGTTGAATTATCAGAACTAATTAATCATGAATTGGATTATGTAGATATTGGTGGGTGTTTGTTTGGTGACAAACCTGGAGCTCCAACTTTTGATGAATATGCGAGTACAGTTATAAATGTAATTTCTAACGGATGTTTTACTAAAAATGCAAAAATAATAATTGAACCGGGAGCAAGTATTATAGCATCTCCATTTTCTTATATGTGCTCTATTATGGATGTAAAGACTGTTAAATGTAAGAATATTCTAACAACTAATGGAAGTTTAATTCATATTGATCCTCAGATGCACGGAATAAGATTTCAAAAAAGAGTTGAGAGATTAAGTCAAAATTCTAAAAAATCCATAATAAGAGAACAGATTTTAACAGGATTTACTTGTATAGAGAAGGATAGATTGGGAACTTTTGAAGATGAATGTGAGTTATGTATAGGAGATAGGATTATTTTTTCTAACACAGGAGCTTATTCTATGACATTAAGTCCTTTATTTATATCATATTATCCATATGTGTATGTTAAACAAGGGGATGACTATAAATGTGTTCGAAATAAATGGACAGTTGAAAATTTTATTCAAAATAATGAGGTATACAGATGAATTTATTGATATTAAGTCCTGGTAGAAGAGTTGATATAGTACAATATTTTAAAAAAGAGTTTAAAAAGATAGGTGGAAAAGTTTTTACTGCAGATATGAGTATATATGCCCCTGCTTTATATGAAGGAGATGAATATTTCTTATTAAAAAAAGACTTTGATGCTTTAGATAAATATGTTGAAGATATAATTGAAATATGTTTAAAAAATGATATTTCATATGTTATAACTCTTATAGATCCAGAGTTGGTATTATTGGCTGAAAATAGAGATAAATTTGAAAAAAATAATATAATTCCGATTGTATCATCAAAAGAAATAGTAAATCTTACATTTGACAAGTATGAGTTTTATAAAAATCTAAAGGATGATTTGCCATTATTGCCAACATATAATGAAATTTCGGTAGTAAAAGAAGAAATAAAATCTGGTAGACTAGCATATCCAATATTTGCGAAAATAGCTAATGGAAGTGGTAGTGCCGGTATTGGAAAAATAAACAATGAATTGGAATTAGATTCATACTTAGGGAAAGATGATTATATATTTCAGCCATGTGTTTTGTATAGAGAATATGGTTGTGATATTTATTTTGATATGAAGACAGGTAAGATTGTATCTTATTTTATTAAGCATAAATTGAATATGAGATCAGGAGAAACTGATAAGGCAATATCTGTTAAAAATAAAAAAATAGAAGAAATAATAATGAAACTTGATTCAATGGCATTTTTTGGTCCAATTGATATGGATGTATTTGAAGATATTCATGGTAATTTTTATGTGAATGAGATTAATCCACGTTTTGGAGGTGGATATCCACATGCATATAACAGTGGAGTAAATTTCATGGAAAAAATATGTCAAAACATTATAGGAAAAGAGAATAGAAAAGATTTTGGTAATTATCAAGAGAACCTTGTTATGATGAAATTCAATGGCACGATGTTTCTTAACAAAGATAATCTTGCAAAATAGGTGGTTTTATGGCAGATAAAGTTTTAATTATTGCTGAAGCTGGTGTAAATCATAATGGAAAATTAGATATAGCGTTGAAACTATGTGATGCTGCAAAAGAAGCTGGTGCCGATGTTGTTAAGTTTCAAACGTGGCAAACTGATAAGATAATAACTAAAAACGTAAAGCAAGCGGATTATCAGCAGGAAAATACAGGAAAGACTGAAAGTCAGTATGACATGTTGAAAAAATTGGAATTGTCTTATGATGATTTTAGAAAAATAAAAGATTATTGTGATAAAATAGGTATAATTTTTTGTTCTACAGCCGATGAAAGATGGAGTTTAGATTTTCTTGTAGAAATTGGTATTCCTTTTATAAAAGTTGCATCAGGTGAAGTTACCAATATTCCATATTTAAGATATGCAGGCAGCAAAAAACTTCCAGTAATTTTAAGTACAGGTATGAGTTATTTATCTGATGTTGATGTTGCTATTAGAACATTAAAGGATGCAGGCTGTCCTGAAATTGCAGTATTACATTGTACAACTAATTATCCGTGTCCTTATGAAACAGTTAATTTGAATGCGATGTTGACTATAAAGGATGCATTTAAATTACCTGTTGGATATTCTGATCATACTATAGGTACTGATGTTTCTGTAGCGGCAGTTGCTTTAGGTGCTACGGTGATCGAAAAGCATTTTACACTTGATAAAAATATGGAAGGACCTGACCATAAAGCTAGTACTGAACCAGATGAATTCAAAAAACTTGTTGAAGGTATTCGGTGTGTTGAAAAAGCATTGGGATCAGGGGAGAAAGTTCCAAGTAATGATGAAAAGAAAATTTCCAAAGTTGTGTTAAAACGTATAGTTGCAACACAAGATATAAAATGTGGAGAATTGTTTACAGAAGAGAATCTTACAGTTTTACGAAATGACAGAGGATTGCCATCAAACATGTGGGATTTTGTAGTTGGAACTAAAGCCAGGAAAGCTTATGTTTCTGGTGAAGCTGTAGAATTGTAATATTTTATTAAATAGAAAGGTTTTATATGGAAAAAACAATTATAAAAAATAATAAAACGATATTGGATGCTCTTAAACAAATTGATTCTATTTCAAATAAAGGTACGAGGACTCTTTTTGTAGTTGATAATAATGAAAATGTAATAGGCTCTTTGTCCGATGGTGATTGTAGACGAGCTTTAATAAAAGAAAATAATTTGAATGCTTCTGTAACTACAGCAATGAATACAAAATTTACTTTTTTAACAAATGGTAAATTTGAAATTGAAAAAATAAGAAAGATAAAAGACTTAGGGTTACAATATGTTCCTGAATTGACTTTGGATGGGACGCTTTATAAAGTCATTGATTTTTCAAATGGAAAGTCGTATTTGCCTATTGATGCTGTTCTTATGGCTGGAGGTAAAGGAGAAAGGTTAAGACCTTTAACATTAGAAACCCCAAAACCTTTATTAAAAGTTGATGGCAAACCTATTATAGATTATAACATTGAAAATTTGGAACACTATGGAATTACAAATATTAATGTTACAGTAAATTATTTGGCAGAACAGATTGAAAAACATTTTGAAGAAAGAGGAATGAAATCTGATAGTTCGTATACTTGTGTAAAAGAAGATAAATTTTTAGGAACAATGGGAGCCGTTAAATTTGTTAAATCATGGCATAACGACACCGTTTTACTGATGAATAGTGACTTGTTTACAAATATTAACATTGAAGCTTTCTATATGGATTTCATAAAGTCAGGTGCAGATATGTGTGTTGCTGGAGTTCCATATAATGTAAGTATCCCTTATGGTATTTTTGAATTTGATGAGAATGATAATGTTATAGGTATGAAAGAAAAACCTTCATATTATTATTACGCAAATGCAGGTATATATTTGTTTAAAAAGGAGATTATTGATTTTATTCCTAAGAATGAAATGTTCCATGCAACGGATATGATTGAATTATTGATAGAGAAAGGTATGAAAGTGACGAAATTTCCTATTGCTGGATATTGGATTGATATTGGAAAGCCTGAAGATTTTAAAAAAGTTCAGGAATTTGCAAGGAATATTAATCAACGGGAAATGATATGATTTTTACAAATTTTTCATTTGTCTTATTTTTTATC
>JGI24502J29692_10028277_pt1 | contig 13537 bp, 8 predicted proteins | sample BioPla3RNA1_FD_29692 | JGI IMG/M metagenome (IMG submission 29692)
AAAAGGGTGCTTTTTTGTTTATGCTTTATGAAAACTAAAAATTTTAGTAAGTCAAAAATAAGGAAAGAGATCCCAAACTTGATTTTTATGCAAAATGCAAGCGGAGATCAATTTTGGGAAAAAGAATTAAAAGCCCTGTTTGATGAAATTTCTCCTGTTAAAGATTATACTCAAAAAGAATACGAACTATACTTCCAAGATTATTCTTTAGGAAAACCTAATTATGATTCTGGCTTTGATGCTAAAGAAAACAATGATTCCTATGTTGCTCCTCTAAGAGTTAAAATTCAGCTCAAAAACCTTAAAACAAAACAAACTTCTACTCAAGAAGTGTTTTTTGGTAATTTCCCAATTTTGACAAGCAATGGAACCTTTATCTTAAACGGTGTTGAAAGGGTAGTTATATCACAGTTAATAAGATCTCCAGGGGTCTTTTTTCCTTTAACTATTGCAAGTGGTGAAAAATACTTTGGAGGCAAGATTATTCCAAACAGAGGTGTGTGGCTTGAATTTGAAGTTGAACCATCAGGCATAATATCCGTTAAAATAGATCGGAAAAGAAAAGTGCCCGCTACTATTGTTTTAAAAGCACTAGGTGATTATAACAACGATGACATTAGAAATCTTTTCTTAGGGGTAGATGTAGGTGAAGAAAAATACATTGAAAACACCTTAGAAAAAGACATTACTAAAAATCAAGGAGAGGCTTTAATTGAAATCTATAGAAGACTAAGGTCAGAAGATATGGTCAATGTTGATTCTGCTAAAGAATTTATCTTTAATATGTTTTTTAACTTTGAGAGATATGATTTATCTCCAGTTGGAAGATGGAAAATATGGTCAAGGTTAAAAGAGCTTAAGCCTAAAAAAGAAAGAGAAATCACTAAAGAAGACAGAGTTTTACACATTGATGATGTTGTTTCAGTTTTAAAGGAAATTATTAGATTACAAAATGATCCTCATGCAAAGCCAGATGAAATTGATCACTTAGGAAATAGAAGAGTAAGAAACATGGCAGAACTTTTATCAAACAAGTTAAGAGTAGGTCTTTCAAGAACCGCAAGAATTGCAAGAGATAGACTAACCACCTTAGATTCAGCTGACCTTACTCCCTCTCAAATCATTAACCCAAGACCATTTACCGCACAAGTAGCACAATTCTTTACTGCTTCTCAGTTTTCTCAATTTATGGATAATATTAACCCTTTATCAGAGCTAGAACATAAAAGAAGATTAACTGCCACTGGCCCAGGAGGATTAACTCGAGAAAGAGCAGGCTTTGATGTGAGAGACGTACAACCTTCACACTACGGTAGAATTTGCCCTATTCAAACCCCTGAAGGTCCTAATGTAGGACTTGTAACTCACTTAGCACTTCACTCCAAGCTTGATAAATACGGCTTTATTGAAACCCCTTACTACAAAGTCAAGGATAGTAAAATAACAAAAGAACTCGCTTATATGAATGCAAACGAAGAAGAAAGATATAATATTGCACCTGCCTCAATTAAAATAGATGACAAGGGAAACATTACTGAAAAAAGAGTTCAGGCAAGGATTAAGGGAGAACCAGGGGAAATTGAAAAAGAAAAGATTGACTATATTGACGTTGCTCCCGAGCAATTCATTTCATCTGCCACTTCCCTTATTCCCTTTCTTCAAAATGATGATGCAAACAGAGCGCAAATGGGTTCTAATATGCAAAGACAGGCAGTACCACTTTTAAATCCAGAAGCTCCACTTGTTGGAACTGGAGTAGAAAAATACATTGCAAGAGATTCTTCTCAAGTGATTTTGGCTAAAGAAAACGGAGAAATTACATACGCAGACTCAAGGAAAATTCAAATTAAAACTAAAAAACAAACCAAAACCTATTATCTAAGAACATTTGACAAAACAAACCAATGTACTTGTATGCATCAAGTACCAGTGGTAAACAAAGGCGACAAAGTAAAAAAAGGAGATATACTAGCAGAAGGAGGTTCAATTGCAAACGGAAGATTAGCCCTAGGAAGAAATTTACTTGTAGCCTTTTTATCTTGGAGGGGAGATACATTTGAAGATTCCATTGTTTTATCTGAAAATGTAGTTAAAAATGATGTTTTTACTAACATTCACATTGAAGAGTTTTTCTGTGATGTAAGGGAAACAAAATTAGGTGAAGAAATAACTACTGACGATATTCCAAATGTGGGAGAAGATAGGTTAAAAGACCTAGACAAAGAAGGCATTGTTAGAATTGGCGCTGAAATCAAACCAAATGATATTTTAGTAGGAAAAATATCTCCTAAAGGTGAAACTGATTTATCAGGTGAAGAAAGATTGCTTCGCGCAGTTTTTGGAGATAAAGCAAAAGATGTTAAAGACACATCACTTAGAATGGAACACGGAAAAAGAGGGAGAGTCATTGATGTAAAAGTATTTAGTAGAGTAGATGGTCATCAGCTAGAACCAGGAGTAGTTAAGAAAATTAGAATTAGAGTAGCTCAAGTTAGAAAAATTAAAGTAGGAGATAAGCTCGCTGGAAGACACGGAAACAAAGGTATTGTTGTTAAAGTTTTACCTCCTGAAGAAATGCCTTTCTTAGAAGATGGAACCCCTATAGATATTATCTTAAACCCCTTATCAGTTGCTTCAAGAATGAACTTAGGACAAATTCTAGAAACTCATCTAGGTCTTGCTGTTAAAAAACTTGACTATTTAGCAGAAACTCCTTCGCTTTCAGGTGCCAAAGAAGAAGACATTAAAGCCGAACTTAAAAAAGCAGGCTATCCAGAAGATGGAAAGCTTGATTTATACGACCCAGTCACTGGTGAGAAACTTCCTGAAAAAGTAACCGTAGGCTATGTCTATATGATGAAATTAATCCATATGGTAGAAGACAAGATTCATATGCGTTCAGTTGGACCATATTCTTTAATCACTCAACAACCACTTGGAGGAAAAGCTCAGTTTGGAGGACAAAGACTAGGGGAAATGGAAGTATGGGCAATGGAAGGATATGGAGCAGCCTATGCACTTCAAGAAATGTTAACCATTAAATCAGACGATGTGCAAGGAAGATTCTCTACTTATGAATCTATTATTAAAGGTGAAAAAATCAAGAATCCTAATATACCTGCCGCTTTTAATTTATTAACCTCAGAGCTAAAGTCATTAGCATTAAACTTAATTATTAGCGAAAAAAAAGAAAAGTAAAATTATGTTTGTTTCAAATTTAGAATCAATTAAATTAAGACTAGCCTCAACCGAAGAGATTTTGGATTGGTCATACGGCGAAGTCACAAAACCAGAAACCATTAACTACAGAACCCAGAGACCAGAAAAGGATGGGCTTTTTTGCGAAGCCATTTTTGGTCCTACAAAAGATTACGAATGTTATTGTGGTAAGTATAAAAAGGTAAGATACAGAGGCGTTGTTTGTGATAAATGTGGAGTTGAAGTCACTAAAGCCTCAGTGAGAAGAGAAAGAATGGGTCATATTAAACTAGCCTCTCCTGTTTCTCACATCTGGTTTTTAAAGGGAGTACCAACAAGAATTGGTATTGTTTTAGATATTTCTCTTCAAAAAGTAGAAGAAGTCATCTACTTTATCTCCTATATCATCATAGACGTTAACGAAGAAGCCAAACAAGAGATTTTAGAAGAAATTGAAGATGAATACAAAACAAGAGTAAAAGCTGCTAAAAACGAAGTCAAAAGAATTGAGAAAAATGAAAAAAAGCAAGAAAAACTTTTAAAAGAAAAATTAGACGAATTAAAAGATGCTTTTAAAAAGGCTAAAGATGAATTAGCTTCTTTAACCTTATTCAAAGTATTATCTGAAAATGAGTACCATAGACTTGCTTTAAAATATGGTGAAGTCTTTGAAGCAGGAACAGGCGCAGAAACCGTTAAAGACTTGTTCGAGAAAATGGATCTAGACCAAGAAATTAAAGTCATTGAAGAAGACCTAAAAGTAAAGAAAAGTGTTAGCGATCAAAAAAGTATGCTCAGAAGACTTAAACTCTTAAAGTCTTTAAGAAAATCAGGAGTTAGACCAGAATGGATGTTTTTAGATGTTTTACCAGTCTTGCCTCCAGACTTAAGACCAATGGTACAGCTTGACGGAGGTAGATACGCCTCCTCAGATTTAAACGACCTTTATAGAAGAGTAATCAATAGAAACAATAGATTAAAATACTTACTTGAAATCAATGCCCCTGATGTTATTGTTAGAAATGAAAAAAGAATGCTTCAAGAAGCAGTAGATGCTTTAATTGACAACAAAATGAGAAAAGGTACCACCACACAAGCCTCAACTGGTGGAAGAAGGCTTTTAAAAAGTTTAGCAGATATGCTTTCTGGAAAACAAGGAAGATTTAGACAAAACTTACTTGGAAAAAGAGTTGACTATTCAGGCAGGTCAGTTATTGTAGTTGGTCCAAAATTAAAATTGTCAGAATGCGGTATTCCTAAGAAAATGGCTTTAGAGCTTTTCAAACCTTTTGTCATTAAAAAGCTTTTAGAAAAAGAGCTTGCCTACAATGTAAAAACCGCATCAAGACTAATTGAAGACGAGGGAGACGAAGTTTGGGCTTCCCTAGAAGAGGTAGTTAAAGAAAAGCTAGTGCTTTTAAACAGAGCTCCAACCTTACACAGATTAGGCATACAAGCCTTTTATCCAATCCTAATTGAGGGAGAAGCAATCCAATTGCATCCTCTTGTTTGTACTGCTTTTAATGCTGATTTTGACGGAGACCAAATGGCAATCCATCTTCCACTTTCAAAAAACGCACAAGAAGAATCAAAACAAAGAATGCTTTCTTCTAAAAACCTTTTAAAACCTGCCACTGGAGACCCCATTGCTATTCCTACAAAAGATATGGTTTTAGGCTGTTATTGGCTTACTAAAGTAATTAAAAAAGGCAAAGGAGAGGGCAAAATCTTTAAAGACAGAAAAGAAGCTCTTCTAGCTTACAATCTAGGCATTATTGATATTAGAGCAAAGATAAAAATAGATAAAGAAGGTAAACTTATTGAAACAAGTGCAGGAAGAATTATATTTAATGAAACCTTACCTGAAGATTTTCCATATCAAAACGAGATTATGAATTCCAAAAACATTAAAAAAGTGATTGGAAAGTTAATTGAAGATTATAATGATGGAATTGTAGAAATATTAGACAATATTAAAAAACTAGGATTTGAATGGTGTACAAGGTCAGGTATTACATGGGGTATGGTTGATCTTGTCACTCCAAAAGAAAAGCCAGGCTTAATCAAAGAAGCTGAGAAAAAGATTAAAGAAGTAGAAGGATACTATGAAGAAGGACTTTTATCTAAAGACGAGAAAAAAACTCAGGTCATTGAAATCTGGAAAAATGTTAAAACAGAAATTGAAAAATTAGTCCCTAAATACATATCAGAAGGTCCAGTTTATGATATTGTTGATTCTGGCTCAAGAGGTTCCTGGTCTCAACCAGTTCAGATGGCAGGTATGAAAGGACTTGTTGCTAACCCTGCTGGTGAAATTATTGAGCTTGCTATTAAAGACTCCTATAAAGAAGGTTTATCCGTTTTAGGATACTTTTCTTCTACCCACGGTGCAAGAAAAGGTACTGCTGATACGGCTTTAAGAACCTCAATGTCAGGCTACTTAACAAGAAGATTAGTAGATGTTGCTCATGATGTTATTATCAAAGAAGAGGATTGTGGAGATAAAAAAGGCATTATTGTAACTAAAAAAGAAGCAGATGAAATCAATCAAGATTTTGTTTTAAAAATATTAGGCAGAACCGCCCTTGAAACTATCAAAGGCACTGTTAAAAAAGGAGAGATTATTAGTAAGCAAATTGCTCAGAAAATTAAAGAAGATAAAAGTATAGAGGAGGTAAGGGTGGCTTCCCCAATATCTTGTAAAACTAAAAATGGAATCTGTAGAAAATGCTATGGTCAAGACCTAGGCTGGGGAGGATTAGTTGAATTAGGGGAAGCAGTTGGCATTGTCGCCGCTCAAGCTATTGGAGAACCAGGTACTCAGCTCACTATGAGAACATTTCACGCAGGTGGTGTTGCCTCAGAAACAGATATTACAAGAGGTCTTCCAAGAATTGAAGAAATATTCGAAAATAGAGTGCCTAAAGGAGAAGCTGAAATATCTAAAACAAGTGGAAAAATTATCTCCATTAAAGCAGGTATCATTGAAATTAAAAATGATAAAGATGAGATACTAGAATACAAAGTTCCCACTAATATCGAGCTTTTAGTTAAAAAAGGAGACACAGTTGAAAAAGGAGATGCTCTAACAGTAGGTTCTCTTGACCTTAAAAAACTTTTTAAATACAAAGGAGAGGATATAACTAAAAGATATATTATCAGGGAAATACAAGAAGTCTATGTTTCACAAGGGGTTTCTATTCATGATAAACACGTTGAAATCATTGTTAAGCAAATGTTTTCTAGGCTTAAAGTAAAAGATGGAGGAGAGAGCTTCTTGTTTGAAGAGGAAGTCATCTCAGAATCAAAGCTTGCCGAAACTAATGAAGAACTTAAAGAACAAGGAAAGAAACCTGTTAAAGCAGAAAGATTGCTTTTAGGAGTTTCAAGAGTAGCCTTAAGCACAGACAGCTTTTTATCAGCAGCCTCATTTCAAGAAACATCAAGAATCTTAATTGATGCCTCCCTTAAAGGAGACAAAGACGAATTAAAAGGACTTAAAGAAAATGTTATCTTAGGAAAGCTTGTTCCTATTGGAACTGGCTTTAAAAAAGAGGAATAATATGCTTTTTATCACAGGCAACAAAAACAAATTAAAAGAGTTTCAAGAAATATTAGGATTTAAAATTGAAAGTAGGGATTTAGACATTCAAGAAATGCAAGAAGTTGATGTTTTAAAGGTGTCTGCCGATAAAGCAAAAAAAGCTTTTCAAATCTTAAAAAGACCAGTTATCACTGAAGACACTGGTCTTTTTTTTGATGAATTAAACGGACTTCCTGGTGCTTTAATTAAATGGTTTGAAAAAAGGTTATCATATCAGGAAATATGTGATATGATAAGAAAAGATAGAAATGCCACTGCCAGAGTATGTATTTCCTATTATGATGGAAACAATTTAGAGCAGTTTACTGGAGAAGTCCGCGGGCAAATTAGTAAAACCCCTAAAGGAGAAAATGGGTTTGGCTGGGCTTCGATCTTTATCCCTAAAGGGGGAAGCAAAACCTTTGCTGAAATGAATAAAAATGAAAAGTATAGTGTATCAATGAGAAAGATAGCTTTAAATAAATTTTATGCTAGATTTTTTAAAAAGCACAATTAAAGAAGAAGTTATTACCATTGCTCTTATTATTGCATTTTCATACGTCCTTTATTTCTTTGGCAAAAAGATAATTCACAATTGTTTTAAAGACAAGTCCAAAAAAGCCCAAACTTTAAAACCTACCTTAAACTATGCTTTTAACATCCTCATTGTAATCATGGCAACCACTTTGATTTTACCTGAGATTGGCATTGAGTTTGGAGCCTTAATTGCAAGTGCAGGTATATTCGGTCTTCTTTTAAGTTTAGGTATGGGCGCCATTATTAAAGACTTTTTCCAGGGCATCATTATTGTCTTTGAGGATTTAATCAATATTGGAGACGAGATTGAAATTAAAAATATAAAGGGGAAAGTAATTGATTTTGATTTAAGAAAAACAACCATTCAAGCAAAAGACAAAATCTATTACATCCCTAATTCAGAAATAATAATTATTGCAAAACAAAAAAATGGAAATAATAGCAATTAGTTTAATCACTATTTTCTTAACCCTTGTTATTCTGTTTTTTGTGTTCAAAAATCGCAAAAGAAAAACCTCTAAAATAGAGCAGGCACTTAAAATGACGCTTTTTTCTGTTAAAATTCCTAAAAAAACAGGAGAAGAGCTTCAGCTTGAGTCTCAAAAAGACGAAAAAGAATGGATCTCTATAATGGAACACTTTTATGCAAGCCTAACTGCCCTTAAGAAAAAAAGCTTTTTTGAAGAAGACCCTTGGATCTGCTTTGAACTCTTAAAAGTTAAAGACAGAATCAACTTTTATGTTGCCACTCCCTCCCGCTATGAAGACTTTGTTCAAAAACAAATTTACAGCATTATTAAAGACGCTGAAGTAGCCAAAGTCCCTGATTTTAACATATTCGCAGATGATGAAGTTGTTTATTCAGGCACCTTAGCCTTGAATAAACCCATTTATCTTCCCATTAAAACCTATACACAAATGGAATCCGACCCTTTATCTAATCTAACCCATATTTTAACTCAAATAAGGGAGGGGGAAGAAGGAGGTATTCAATTAGTAGTTAAAAACAGTTCCAATACCTGGAAAACTAGAGGCAAACAGATTTTAAATGAAGTTGCTAAAGGCAAAGGCTTTTATACTGCGTTATCAGACACAAACATTCTCTCTTTATTCAAAGCAGAAAAAGAAAACCAAGCAAGTAAAGTAAATGAGGCTCTTTTAAAAAGTCTTGAAAGTAAGCTTTCTAAACATAATTTTGATGCAAACATTAGAGTCTTTGTTTCTGCTAAATCAAAAGAAGCAGGAGAATATGAGTTTAGACAAATTGTAAGTGTTTTTGACCAATTTAGTGCTCCTGATTTAAATAGTTTCAAAATTTTAAATGCAAAAGGAAGAAAAGCTAAAAACCTAGCTTTTAACTTTAGCTTTAGAACCTTTGATAAAAAAAACAAGCTCACTTTAAGCACAGAAGAGCTTGCTAGTATTTTTCACTTTGGCACTCCTTTTTCAAAGACTCCACATGTATCAGAGCTTTTATCAAGGTCAGCTCCTGCTCCTATTGACATTCCAAAGCAAGGTCTTCTTTTAGGCTTTAATGACTTTAGAGGAGCTAAAACTAATATTAAAATTGGAACAGACGACAGAAGAAGACATATTTATACAATAGGACAAACTGGTACTGGTAAATCCGCTTTTTTGTCTAACCTAATAGAACAAGATATTTTAAATGGTGATGGGCTTGCTGTGATTGACCCGCATGGAGATTTAATAGAAGACATTTTAGGCAAAATACCAGAAAACAGATTAAAAGATGTTGTTTTGTTTGACCCAGGAGACCTTGAAAGATGTGTTGGCTTAAATATGCTTGAATATGATGTTAATCATCCCGAACAAAAAACTTTTATTGTAAACGAACTAATCAACATATTTGATAAACTATACGATTTAAAGCAAACAGGCGGACCTATGTTTGAACAATATGCCAAAAACGCACTTTTGCTTTTAATGGATGACCCTAATGAAACCTATACCTTAATTGAAGTTCCTAGAGTATTATCAGATGCCTCCTTTAGAAGAAGATTACTTTTTAAATGCCAAAACATTATTGTAAAAGACTTTTGGGAAAAAGAAGCAGAAAAAGCAGGAGGAGATGCCGCCCTTCAAAATATGGTGCCCTACATCACCTCTAAATTCAACACTTTTATTACAAATGACTATGTAAGACCTATTATTGGACAAGAAAAAAGCACTTTTAACTTTAGGGAGATAATGGATCATAAAAAGATTTTCCTTATTAACCTTTCTAAAGGTAAGTTAGGAGAGCTTAATTCCTCTCTTTTAGGCTTAATCATTGTAGGCAAGCTTGTTATGGCAGCCTTTTCAAGAGTTGATCAAGTAGAGCACGAGCGAAAAGACTTTTACTTTTACATTGATGAGTTTCAAAACTTTGCCACAGATAGCATTTCCACTATTTTATCCGAGGCAAGGAAATACAGACTATGTTTAACCGTTTCTCACCAGTTTATAGGGCAACTTCCTGAGCTTATCAGAGACTCTGTTTTTGGAAACATTGGAAGTATGGTTGTCTTTAGAATCGGAGTAGAGGACGGAGAATTTATGCAAAAACAATTTGAACCTACCTTTAATTTAAAAGACTTAACAGGACAAGACAACTTCCACTTCTACACAAGACTTATGGTAGAGGGNAAAATGTCAAAACCTTTTGATGGCAAAACATTTGCTCCAAGTAAATCCAATACAGAGCTTTCAAAAAAGATTAAAGAATATTATCTGCTCAAGCATGGTTCCGATAGAAAAGCCATTGACAGTCAGATTATGGAAAGACTAAGAAGGATTTAGTTTACTTTTTTTATTAAAATGGTAAACTTTACTAAATAATAAATAATTAAAATTGTTATGGAAAATAAAGAAAAAACCCCAGAACAAGAAACAACTAATAGAGAACAGATTTCAAGCTTCTTAGAAAAGAAAAGCAGAATTCTTGAATTAGAAAGTAAAGCTGATAATCCAGCAGCTGTTGATACCCTTAAAAGAAAAATAGAAGACCTTGATATAGAATTTCCTAACCCCAAAGAAACTTTTGCTAGAGAAGACCTAGAAGCCATTCTTGCCGAAAAGGAAAAATTCCTTAATGAAATTATAAAAAAAGGTCACGATGCAGAAAAGGATACAAACATTCGTGATCGTCTTCAAAATAAAAGAATCCTCCAAAAAGCACTAGACGAGCTTGAGAACTTAGAGAAAATAAAGGCGGAACTGCTTGAAACTAAAAAAGAAGAACCAGCTGAACCCGAAAAAGAGGAATTAGTAGATATTCCAGAAACTATTTCTCCTGAAGAAGAAGTTAAAGCTTTAAAAAGTTTCTTAAATGAAAGCACGCCTGGCAGTCCATTATACGAGGAAGCAAAGCAAAGATTGGATGAATTAGAAGGCAATACAGAAACATCTGAAGAAAAAGAGATTGAAGCTCTTGAAGGCTTTTTAAAAGATAGCACACCGGGCAGTCCATTCTACACTGAAGCACAAAAAAGACTAGCTGAATTAAAAGGCGAAACAAAAACACCTGTTGAAACACCTACAGAACCACCTGTTAAAGAACCTAAACCTGAAACACCTGAAAGCATTTTAAAGCAAGTAATCGATGAATCTAATCAAGAACTTGTAAAAGTAACGGAAGAATTCAATCAAAGAATTGGTGAGCTAAGAAAAAGCCTTGACCAGAGATTGGATGAACTTGAAAAGCAAGCTAAAGGCAACGCCGAACTTTTAGCTCGGATTGAAAGTCTAAGAGCAGAACCTAAACCAGTAGACCAAGAAATCAACAAAGCAGTAGCAAGTGCTGAGGCAACCTTGAATAAAGAATCAAACAATCAAGACAAGGAAGCAGAAGAACTTGATGAAAGCAGAAAAGAACTTTACGAAAAATTAAAAAAAGTGGGCAAAGCAGTCATCACTGTATCTCTTGCGCTTGGCGTAGGAACCTTAATCCCTTATGCCTCAATGGCGGCACTTGGTGGAGGCTTTTTAGGAGTAGGAGCAGGAGCATCTATTCCAATTTTAGAAGCTCTTGGCATCGCCTCTAAATCAACTCTTATTGGAGGACCTTTTGCAGGAGCACTCTACGGTATGGCAATGACTAAACTAGCTGACTTAGGATTTAAGAAATTAGAAGGAGGGGGTAGAGTAAAAGAAAAAAAAGAGAGTGTTGAGATTAATAAACCAGAGTTAATGAATAGCTTAGCCCAAGCCTTTTACAATAAAAACACAGACACTGCACACCTTGCCTTAAAGTTTAAAAACACAATGGATGCTGGTGCTATGCAACAAGCATTCCTTGAAAGACTTTTTAATAGAGCAATAAATGCACTAGACAAGGAAACATTAGAAGAATTAGACAAATTAGCTAAAGAAAATAATCAAGAAAAAATAGTAGAGCTTTTAGAAGATAAAATCCCTGAATTTAATGCAATGGTAGGCAAAGCACAAGATGATACAAAATCAGGGGGAAATGAAGCTCCAGCATAATCATATTAAAAACAAAATTATGGATTTCAAAAAAACACTTTTAGAAGAATTAGATTTACAAGACATACCTAATGAGAAGAAAAAAGAACTTCTTGAAAAAACAGCTGACGTTGTTTTTGGAAATGTCCTGCTTCAGCTTTTAAATGAATTAAATGATGAAGAAGCCAAAGAATTAAATAGGCTCTTGGAAGCAGAGAAACAAGATGAGGCAGGACAATTCCTTTACAATAAGTTTCCTAATTTAGATCAAATGTTTGACGCTGAAATTAAAAGAATAAAGGAAAAACTAATCAATGAAAAGTAGATTCGAGGAAAAACCTAACCTATACGAGCAACCTCTTTCTGAAGAAGTAATTAAAGAGCAAGCTCCTGAAAAGGAAGCCACCTTTTATCAATTAGAAAAAGTGGAAGAAGAATTAGACTTGCTTTTTAAAGAAGCAAAAGATAGAATAAAAGACAAAGGTCTTGATGAGCTAAGCCAAGACAAAACCGAAGTAGAAAAAAAAGTTGAAGCGTTTATCATACTTGCCCTTGATAAAGGAGTAAATCACGCTATTGGCGAAGTATGTTCTCTAAACAGCCCTTTTCTTTTAGATGCGTTTCACGATGGATTAGTGGAAAGATTAAAAGAAAAAAGAATAAATTAAATATTATGCCTCATACACAAAACCCAAACAAAGACTCCTATAGAGAACCCATTGAAGGAGACGATATGCAAGGTAAAGCATTTGACACCCTTGCAAGTTTTCCTCAAACAACAGAAAACCCCATAAAAGAAATTGTGAACGAAAATGTAAGAGAAGTTGACGGGGATCTTGTGTTTACAAAAAAGATTGAAGAAATAGAGGAAGTAGAAGAAGTTGGAGAAATAGAGGACAAAGTACCTTTACCTCCTCAAGGCACAAGTCCTGTTATTCCTGAGGGCGAAGTAAAAGATGAAGCAATACCAGTTAAAACTCAAATAAAGCCAGAAGTAGTTGAAGAAATCAAACAAGACATTGAAAGTGCCTTAACCGAAGAAACAAAGCCAGAAGTAGAAGAAGTAAAGCCAGAACCAGAAAAACCAGTTGAAACCCCTCCTCTTTTAAAAGGAGAATACAAGCGAATTAAAAAAGAGCTTTGGGATAAGGTAAGACCATCTAATAAAACCAGGTTTAAGCTTTTCAACCTAGAAGAAACAAAACAAAACAAAAGCTTTTTAAATGATGTCTGCATTAAAATAATATTTATAGACGACGACTTTGAAGACTCTGTTATCAGTGAAGAACAAGCACTTTTTAAGATAAGAGAGGTTCAAAACCTTTTGACAAAATAAAAATAAATGCTATCATATTCTTGTTCCTTTTAAAGGGACCCTAAAAAAGGAATAAGCAAACAATTCCTTTTTTAATTAAATTTAATCATATGAACGGAGCAAATTTTACAAACAAAGCACAAAAATTAATCCTTGCCTCTCAGAGCTTGGCAAAAGACCTAGGGCATCAACAAGTTGATGGAGTACATCTCCTTTTCATTATCCTTATGGATTATGACAACATTGTTTTAAATATACTTAAAAAACTTTCAGTTGACCTGCGTGAGCTTAAAAAAAGAACCCAAGGTGCCATTAACGACCTTCCTAAAGTTAAAGTTCAAGGAGGTTTAGGGCAATTCTATTTAACGAAAGACCTAGAAAACATTTTAGAAGTAGCAAGAGGAATAGCAGAGCAAATGGAAGATGAATTCATTTCCGTA